>OBCM01000189.1_pt1 | contig 8860 bp, 6 predicted proteins | sample 1495921 | NCBI WGS metagenome assembly OBCM01 (sample SAMN03418274, study PRJEB22391) | human gut metagenome | biome: human-gut; feature: organic feature; material: feces | host: Homo sapiens | place: Tanzania | collected 2013-01 | reverse complement strand
AACTGTGAACGCAAATATGAGATACTTGATCCTGAGCGTGCCGATATGGCTACCGAGTTTAAAGACGGCAACGACCTTTATCTCTATTTCCGTTCGCCTATTGATGGCTATGTGGCTGTGTATCTTTTGCCTGGCGATGGCGAGGCTTTTTGCCTTTTGCCCTATCAGCGCGCGCAATCGGGGGTGCAGCAGGTGAAAGCCAATTGCGATTATGTGTTCTTTTCCGTGGATAAGGCACCGCAAGCCGAAAAGGCGTTGGTTGACGAGTATGTGCTTACTGCCTCTCGTGCCGTGGAGCATAATGTGCTGTATGTGCTGTTCTCCAAGCAGCCGTTTTATAAGGCGTCTGATGAAAGCATGGAGCACTCCTTGCCACGCTCGCTCAGTGAAGCGGATTTTTTGAAATGGCTCGGGAGCAGCCGCTTACACGACCTCAACCTCCAGCTCAAAAAAATCCCTCTCACCATCACAAGGTAGTGTAAACTTAAAAAACGCACTATGGCGTAGGGACATGCCTTCGGCATGTTTCCAATGCGTTGATACAATGCTAATTGCCATTTGAAACATGCCAAAGGCATGTCCCTACGTGTGATTCGCAAATTTAGCCCTCGCGTACTTACGAAAAAATAATATGAAACGAATTTATACTTTATTTCTATCACTTGTTTGCTTCACCGCTGTCTGCTCTTTTGGGCAGACGGTGAGCAATGTTGATGCCTATCAAGAGGGCAAAAACATCATTATCACTTACGAAACGGATAAGGCTGGTAGTGTGGGTGATGTGTTTTGCTCCACCGATGGCGGTCGCACATGGGGCGCACCACTAACGCAGGTTACTGGCGATGTCCACAAGGCAGTGAAGGCTGGTAAGCACCGCATCACATGGAATGTGTTGGCAGAGGCCTACGACCTCAAGGGAAACAATATCTGCTTCAAGGTGGAAGAAAAGATGGCGAGTGTAATCACCGTCAAGGTGAAGGGCGTGAGTTTCGACATGGTGCGTGTGGATGGGGGCATATTCAATATGGGATTGGATAAAGGATTCGATAAGAAGGCAGTCACAAACGAAAGCCCTGCCCACAGCGTGACCTTAGACGGCTACTATATTGGCAAAACGGAAGTGACACAAGCCTTGTGGCAAGCCGTGATGGGCACCAATCCATCTAACTTCAAAGGTGATAATATGCCTGTGGAGAATGTGAGTTGGAAAGATTGTCAAGAGTTTATTGGCAAACTGAATGTTCTGACTAATAAGAAGTTTCGATTGCCCACCGAGGCAGAATGGGAATATGCGGCACGAGGTGGCAACAAAAGCCGAGGCTACAAGTATGCCGGAAGTGACAGTGTTGATGATGTGGCGTGGTACGACATGAATGGTGAGGAAATCACCCATCCTGTGGCATCAAAGCAGCCCAACGAATTGGGCATCTATGATATGACTGGCAATGTGTATGAATGGTGCAGCGACTGGTATGGTATCTACACCGATGAGCCACAAACCAATCCACAGGGACCAACTACGGGACCGGGGCGCATTATTCGCGGCGGCAGTATCGACGATTTGAGAGACGCTTGTACCTCCACCAGTCGCGACAACGACGACCCTAATGATTGCGATAGCGATATGGGCTTGCGCTTAGCACTTTAACGCCCAAACAACCCTTGTGTTGTAGAAAATAAGGTTATTTTTTGAATATATATTTTTGATATGATAAAACTTGTTTTTTTTCTTTTACTATCTGCGTTTACTGCTGTTTGCTCCTTTGGGCAGACGGTGAGCAATGTTGATGCCTGTCAAGAGGGCAAAAACATCATTATCACCTACGATACGGATAAGGCAGGGTTTGCTGACTTCGTGTTTTGCTCCACCGATGGTGGTCTCACATGGGGTGAGCCATTGCGTCAAGTGACTGGTGATGTCAACAAGCAGGTGCCAGCAGGTAACCACCGCATTGTGTGGGATGTGCTATCCGAACGTGAAAAGCTTGCTGGTGCCAATATTTGCTTCAAAGTGGAGGTTAACTCTGGCAGATTCACGGTGAATGGCGTGTCGTTTGAAATGGTGCGTGTGGAGGGTGGCACTTTCCGCATGGGCGCCACATCCGAACAGGAAGATGATGCTTGGAATCGCGAGAAGCCAGCTCATAGTGTGACTTTAAGCAGCTACTATATTGGTAAAACCGAGGTCACACAAACGCTTTGGCAAGCCGTGATGGGTAGCAACCCATCATATTTTAAAGGTGCAGACCTGCCTGTGGAGAATGTCAGTTGGAACGACTGTCAAGAGTTTATCCAAAAACTAAACCGTCTGACTGGTCGCAATTTCCGCCTCCCTACCGAGGCTGAATGGGAGTTTGCTTGCCGTGGTGGTAACAACAGCCGTGGCTATAAATACAGTGGCAGTAACAATTTAGGCAGCGTGGCATGGTATGATGGTAACAGTGGTAATAAAACTCACCCAGTTGGCACCAAAGCACCAAATGAATTAGGCATCTATGATATGAGCGGTAATGTATGGGAGTGGTGCGCCGACTGGTATGGAGATTACAGCAGTGGTGCACAGACCAATCCTACAGGTCCCATAAGTGGGTCGTGCCGCGTGTGCCGTGGCGGTTGCTGGTACATCTACGCCTGGCGCTGTCGCTCGTCGCTTCGTGACGGCTACCGCCCGACGAACCGCGACATCATCCTTGGCTTGCGGTTGGCCCTTTGAGTTTGCAACAACTGTCCTTGTTTGGCAGAAAATCCACATTGCCTCACATAGCCGGGTTCTTTGTTCTAAGCTCCCACGGGATTGGCTCAGAACTGTTATAATAATGAATAAAATATAAAAACAATATAGATATGAATCGATTAATTGTAGTATTGGCACTTTGCCCCGCCTTGGTGGCTGTGGGGCAGAGCAATGTGAGTAAGCCAAAGGCGTTTAACGTGGTGAAAGAGGTGAAGCCTCCAGTGCTCGACATTGTGCCAGGCTCTCTCCAATTTATTGATGCCACAGGCAATAACGCTATTGATGCCAACGAAACTTGCTATATCAAGTTTAAAATCCAAAACACCGGCTTGGGCGATGGAATCGCTTGTCGGGCTGTGGTGAAAGCCACTGGCACCACCAATGATGTGCGCTACTCCAATTTGTCACTTGATGTAATCAAGCAAGGCGGCACGATGGATGTGTCTATTCCTGTGACTACAGGCATCAACACTGCCGATGGCAAGGTGCAGTTTGAGGTGATGGTGGACGAGCCTAATGGTTTTGGTACCGACCCACAGTTTATATCGGTGAACACTCGTGCGTTTGATGCCCCATATCTGCAAGTGGCTGACTACACGGTGACAGGGGTTTCGGGCAATAGTTTGCAGAAAAAGCGTCCGTTCGACCTTCAGGTGCTGCTCCAAAACACCAAATATGGCGAGGCGCAAAACGTGACTGTGAGCCTCGATATTCCTGACAATGTGATGCTGATAGATGGTGAGCAGTATGCCACGATTGATAAGCTTGGAGGTGGCAAAACCAAATCACTTGTGTATAGTCTGATTGCCAACAACAATTATAGTGGCACCAGCATACCGGTGACAGTGCATATCAAGGAGAAATATGGAAAATATGCCGAAGATAAGACCATCAATTTGGCTTTCAACCAAACCTTTGCCAGCAATAAGATTTCGGTTGATGAAATCGTGAACGACCGCAAGGCTATCACCTTGGCATCGCTGAGCAGTGATGTGGATAAGAACATTCCATTCAACGCCAGCGACAACACCAATACATTTGCTGTGATTATCGCCAACGAGAATTACCAATATGAATCTGCTGTGGAATTTGCCAAGCATGATGGCGAAATGATGAAGCAATACTGCACGCAGACCCTTGGAATGCCAGAAAAGAATGTGCGCTTGGTGGAAAATGCCACCCTCAACAATATCCGTGCCGCACTGGGCTGGATTAAAGAGGTAAGCGACGCCTACAATGGGCAGGCTAAAGTGGTGTTCTACTATTCAGGACACGGTATTCCAAACGAAGCCACCAGTCAGGCATATCTTTTGCCTGTAGATGGCACAGGAAGGGACTATAACACAGGTTATCTTATCAGCAAACTTTACGAGGAACTGTCGTCGTTGCAAGCGCAAAGCGTGGTAGCCTTTATGGACGCCTGCTTCTCTGGCGCAAAGCGAAGTGGCGAAATGATGGCTTCGGCGCGTGGTGTGGCTATCAAGGCTCGCCAAGACACGCCAAAGGGAAAAATGGTGGTGTTCTCTGCTTCGCAAGGCGACGAAACCGCCTATCCCTACAAGGGGCAGTCGCACGGCATGTTCACCTACTTTTTGCTGAAAAAGCTACAAGAAACCAACGGTGATGCCACCCTCGGCGAACTGGGCGACTACATCAACAGCAAGGTGCGCCAATGCTCCATTGTGGAGAACAGCAAGAGCCAAACGCCTACCGTGGTGCCATCGGCAACTGTGGCAAGCGAATGGCGCAGTATGAAACTGAGATAATAAAATTTGATTGACAATGAGGAAGCGAATCGGGGCATTGACAATGATGCTGGCATTGGCTGCCATGGTGGCTGATGCCCAGGATTTCCGTGAGAAATACGAGCAATTCAAGCAAAAAGCCACTCAGACCTACAACGATTTTCGGGCAGAGGCTAATGCCAAATATTGTGAGTTTTTGAAAGGCGCATGGGAGTGGTATGAGCAAATGCCTGTGGTGAAAAAGCCAAAGGATGAGACAGTGCCACCTGTGGTTTTGCCAGAAAATGACAAGCAGAAGCCCATGACGGTTCGCCCTATTTTGCTCGATACGGTGGTGGCTCCCACGCCCATTACCGTGGTGCAGCCCACACCAGTTTCGCCCATCAAAGATGTGCCCACCGTGGCACCATTCGTTCATCACTTCACATTTTATGGCACACGAGGTGATGTGCGACTTCCACAACAGCCCGACGCTCGACTCACGACGCTGAACGGCAATTTCTCAAACAAAGATGTGTCGGCAGCGTGGCGCGCACTTTCATCGCAAGCCTACGACAACGCCGTGCGCGACTGCATTGCGATTCGCACCCAGCACCAGCTCGACGATTATGCCTATTTGCTCATGCTCCGTTCGCTCGGCGAGAGTTATTTTGGTGGGGAGTGTAATGCCGCCACCGTCCTCACGGCATGGCTCTTTTGCCAAAGTGGCTATCAGATGCGCTTGGGCAATGCTGATGGCAGACTGTTGCTGCTTTTCGGCACTAAACATGTGATTTATGATTTGCCATACTTCGTGATAGACGGCGAGGGCTTCTATTTGCTGAAGCGCAAAGGCGAGAACTTCAATTCACGCATCACAGCGTGTGATGTGTCGTTCCCCGGCGAGCAGTCGCTTTCGCTTGAAATCAGCCAACCCATCAGATTTGCCAACGATGAGTCGGGTGTGAGAACGCTGAAATCAAGCCGCTATCGTGAGTTGGCGGTGAATGTGAGCGTGAACAAGAATTTGATTAACTATTATAATGATTATCTGTCGTCGTATAAAGACGACAACTTATTAACACGCTGGGCACTCCTTGCCAATGCGCCGCTTCAAGAAAGCACAGCCGAGGCAATTTCGGAGCAAATGCGCCCTTGCTTAGCCGGCAAATCACAATTGGATCAGGTGGAAATGATTCTCAACTGGGTGCAGACTGGTTTTGTGTATGAGTACGACGATAAAGTGTGGGGTGAAGACCGTGCCTTCTTTGCCGAAGAAACGCTCTATTATCCTTATTGCGATTGCGAAGATCGTGCCATTTTATTCACCCGATTGGTGAGAAACCTTGTGGGGCTGAAGTGCGCTTTGGTGTATTACCCAGGTCATTTGGCAGCCGCTGTGCATTTCACCGACGCTGTGAATGGCGACTATCTGCAAGTGAATGGCGAGCGATTCACCATAGCCGACCCTACCTATATTAACGCGCCAGTGGGGCGCACCATGCCAAAAATGATGAATAGGTCGGCAACGGCGATACTGCTTCAATAGCACGCGCAATGGGAGCAGATGTGCATTTTCATTAGCAATAAATGTGAAGTAGTTTTAAAATGTAAGGTGGGTTTTGGGATTTTCGTGAGATTTTTTTTAATTTTGTAGTCAGGATAATTAGTTGAAGGGGTTAAACCTTTGCTTCAATTTGTTAGTCTATAAGGTATGTAATTAATTATATCACAAAAATAAAAACAGACGAATATGAAAAAAATCATGAGTTTATTTCTGAGTGCCGCAATGGTACTTGGTTTGTCGGGATGTGGTTCAATGAATAACACTACCAAGATGGGTCTTGGTGGTGCAGGTGGTGGCGCAGCAATTGGCGCTATCATTGGTGGTTTGATTGGTCATGGCAAGGGTGCTGCTATCGGTGCTGCTGTGGGTGCTGCCGCTGGTGGTACTGCAGGTGTGCTTATCGGCAAGAAGATGGATAAGCAAGCTAAGGAATTGGCTCAAATCAATGGCGCACAGGTTGACACTGTTACCGACCAAAACAATTTGACCGCTATTCGCGTGACTTTCGACAGCGGTATTCTCTTTGGCTTCAACAAGACCAACTTGAGCGAAAGCGCTAAGAAGTCGCTCTCTGAATTTGCCACATCATTGCGCAACAACCCAGAAACCGACGTTACAATCCTTGGTTACACCGACAATGTGGGCACTCGCGCAGCTAACGAAAAGGTTTCGACCCAACGCGCCGCTAATGTGAAAACCTACTTGAACCAAAGTGGTGTGAGCAGCACTCGTATGCAAAGCAAGGGTATGGCATGGGACAACCCAGTGGCAAGCAACAACACTGAAGCTGGCCGCGCTCAAAACCGCCGTGTGGAAATCTACATCACCGCTAACGAAACTATGGTGAAGCAAGCTGCCGACGGCACTCTCCAATAAGATGCCAAAATCATAATGTGACCACAGAAACTGTGGCGCATGATAGCTGGAGCCCTCTAAAGTGCGGGCTCCAGTTTCTTTTTGTGTGTGCTAATAATTTTTGTCAGAAAGTGGAAAAATCATTAATTTTGCACCGACTAAAATAACTTTTAACCTAAACATACATTATGAGATTTATTCAATCGATTTCAAAAGCATTGTTGCTGCTGGCGATGGCAATGTGTGCGCAAAACTCCTTTGCACAAGATTTCACCAGTGTGGATACACTTAAATTTTACGATGCCCTCCAGTTTAGAATGATTAACAAAGGGTGGAACAACTCTGAGACTCCATATTTCCGAGTTCCAGCCTACTTAAAGGACAGCTGTCGCACTACGCTCTACGAACGCCTCAGATGTACCTCTGGCGAAGGCTTCCGCTTCCGCACCAACTCAAAGTGTGTGGCTGCACGCTACAATCTGCTCACCAATATGCACATGGCGCACATGGCCGACACCGGCATCAAGGGCTCCGACCTCTATATTTGGGACGAAGACGACCAGAAATGGCAATTCGTGAACTGCAACCGCCCAGTTCGCGACTATTCTTGGAAACCTGGCACCCCTCGCAAGGATTCTATCCAAACCAAGGTGTATGTGGATAAGCTCGACGGCAAGATGCACGAATATATGATTTATCTGCCTCTTTACGATGGTGTGAACTGGTTTGAGATTGGCGTGGAGAAAGGCGCAAAAATTGAGATGCCAAAAATGAACAACCCTCGCAAGGGCAAGAAATTCGTGTTCTACGGCACAAGCATCATGCAAGGTGGTTGCGCTTGCCGTCCGGGCATGGTCGCGACCAGCATTCTCCAGCGCGACCTGAACATCGAGTGCGTGAATGTGGCTATCAGCGGTGAAGGCAAAATGGATACCTATATGGCAAGGGCTTTGGCTGAAATCCCCGATGTGGAGGCATTCATCATCGACCCAATTCCAAACTGCACCAAAAACATGTGCGATTCGCTCACTTACGGATTTGTGAACATTCTGCGCCAGGCTCGCCCCAATGTGCCTATTATCATGGTGGAGGGCCCTATGTATTCTTACGCAAAATACAGCTCATTCTATGGCAAATATCTTCCACAAAAGAACTACGAGTTCCACAAGAATTATTTGAAGCTCCGTGCCGAGAATCCAAAGAACCTCTACTATGTGGACTGCGAGAACCTGTGGGGACCTGACAACGAAGGCACCGTTGATGGCATTCACCTCACCGACATTGGTTTCTACTGGTATGCCCAAAAGCTTAAACCATACTTGAAGGCAATTATGGACGGCAAGCCTGTTCCATTCCAAGACAAGGTGAACAAGCCATATCAAGAAATCAAGTAACGAAGCGGTTTGTTGCCAAATTGTGGCAAACGAATAAAGCTACTCTAAAAAAAACATAACTGTTCATGGTTCGCCACGCAATGCGGTGGGCCATGAACAATTTCTAAATCATACACACTTTTAACTTACACTTTGAATTGAAGACTAAAGATTACATACTGCAATTAATCGACGAAGGCGAGCACGAGCATCAGGATTTCAAGTATCAAATCAGTGATGCCAAGAAGATTGCTCGCAGCATTTCGGCATATGCCAACAATTCAGGCGGACGCTTGCTCGTGGGCGTGAAGGACAACGGCCACATCGCTGGCGTGAAGAGCGACGAGGAAATCTATATGATAGAGCAAGCCGCCACAATGTATTGCCGACCAGAGCAGCAAATGAATTTCCAGCTTTTCAAGGTGGAGGGCAAGAGTGTGCTTCTTGCCGAGGTGGCAGAGGCGCAAGTGAAGCCAGTGCAAGCCCCCGACGAGAACGGGCATTGGAAAGTGTATTACCGAGTGGCTGACGAGAATGTGCTCGCAAGTGGCGTGCATGTGAAAGCCCTGAAACACAAAAACAGTTATCCTCTGAGCCAACAAAAATC
>OBCM01000188.1_pt1 | contig 8863 bp, 9 predicted proteins | sample 1495921 | NCBI WGS metagenome assembly OBCM01 (sample SAMN03418274, study PRJEB22391) | human gut metagenome | biome: human-gut; feature: organic feature; material: feces | host: Homo sapiens | place: Tanzania | collected 2013-01 | reverse complement strand
TCGTTTCCAATGACGCAAAGCGCACAGTCGCACCGCCAAATGCGAAGCATTCCACTTTGCTCCAAGGTTGTTTTTTATGTTTTTGTTTTTTTAATTCCATTGACGATTCGGCAACAATGCATAATCATAGCCCCCAGTAATTTTCCATTGAACCATTTTCGATCCTGTGTGCGGTGGAATTTGGTGGGGTGGGGAAAAATGTGTAACTTTGTGAAAATTAACTCCTCAAATAATAAATTACTACAATATTTATATGGAAAAATTAGTCATCAATTCTTACGAAGAATTTGAATCTTACCTTGGCAAAGACCTCGGCACATCAGAATGGCTCGAAATCGACCAAGACCGTATCAACAAGTTTGCCGATGCCACTCTCGACCACCAGTGGATTCACGTGGACGTGGAACGCGCTAAGGAGGAAAGCCCATTCAAGAGCACCATCGCTCACGGCTATCTCACCCTTTCTATTCTTCCATATCTTTGGGCTCAGATTATTCAGGTCAACAACATCTCTATGCTGGTGAACTATGGCATGGACAAGATGCGCTTCGGTCAGGCTGTGATCACTGGTAGCCGTGTGCGCATGACCGCTAAACTCCACAATATTCAAAACCTCCGTGGCATTGCCAAGGTGGAAATCGACTTCAAGATTGAGATTGAAGGCCAACGCAAACCTGCCCTCCAAGGCATCGCCTCATTCCTTTACCACTTCAACAAGTAAGCAAATATTCAATATTCGAAATAGTAGATGCTGAAAGCCGTGTGTTTGATTCATTTCAAACCACGGCTTTCGAATTTTTTATTGGGGCGGTGCCTATAAAGCCCTACGGTATAGCGTGAGGCCTTTATCCCTCAGGCTCTTGGAGGAGGTGGTAGTTGGCGTCGCGGGCGAAGGCGATGGTGATGCCAGCTCGATGTTTGAGCCATGCGGTGTGGTAGTAGCTGGCATCGTCGCCGTAGAATCGCTTGAGCGCAAACCATGCCAGCAGTTGCGTCACGTCGTTGCCGAGGATGTCGGGCAGCGAGTCGGGGTAGGGGTTGAAAAACCGAAATTCAAGCGTCACATTCTTGCGCTCCGTGTTGGGGTTGAAGTTGGCGAAATGGATATAGGCTTGGAAGCGCGACCGCATATCGTCGAACCCCTCCTTCACACGCAGCATACAGGTGCGTTCCACGTCGGGCGTGAGCCGTTTGGCTTCGGGGTGTACGATGCAGTGCCATGCGCTCTCGGCATAGATGATGTTGAGGATTTGCTCCTTGTCAATATTGATGGTGAGCGAGTGTTTTGGGTTGATTGTGTTTGTCATGATGGTAAAAGATTTGGTGTGTTAAGATTGGTGTTTGCCTACGATGGATTGCAGTGCCTGGCGGCGCATTTTTCGGCTTCGGGCTATGCCACGCTGCGCCTGTCGGGGCGTGACGAAGAAGCGGCTGGCGCGCGAATGGAGTAGCACGAAGTCGAGTGCCTTGGCGATGCTCATGTCGGGGTGCAGCGTGGTGAGCGATTTCACCTTCTTGCAAATCTCGCTCCACATCATCTGGCGCAGGTGGCTGTTGAATGCTATGCGGTCGCCCGTGAGCATTTGGCACACCACGCGGTAGGCACGGCTGTAACTCAGATTGTAATGTGGCTGTCCGTTTTCAATGGTCCAGTGCAAGGCACGGTTGTGCGGGTCGGGCACGCGGTTTTCAATCATGAAATTGAACGCATCGTTGTAGATGCTCAAAAATTCCTTGTCTCTCGCAAGGCAATTTTCCTTTTTTGCGTTGATGTCAATCATTGTGTGTTGTTTGATTTAAAGTGTGTATTATTTGTTCTCTTTTTTTGAGATGGCATCGCCGCAGTCTTTATTCCGTGTGCGATTGGGCGTTTACCATTTCGCACACAAAGGTAATACAAACTATGGGTAATTTGCAAATAAAAGTGGTAAAAATACCATAAATCAATGGTAAAATTTTAATTCCAGAGTTCGTTGAGGGCTTCTTTGCCTTTTTCTTTGGCATGCTCCACGGCTTCGTCAACCAGTTCGTTGCCCTTTTCAATGGCTTTGTTTTTGATTGAGTCAATGGCATTGTCGATGGCGCCTCGGTCGATACCCAATTCCTCCACCTTCTGCTTGCCATATTCTATGGTGCTGTCGATGGTTTCCTGTACGGCTTCGGTGGCGTGTTGCACCATTTTTTTGCGCTCTTTTTCGATGGTTGCCGTCACTGCCACGGCCAACTGCTCTTTGCTGAGGGTGAACACATGTCCAAACATGCCGATGCCCACCGTGAAGGTGTGTTCGCCCACCGATACTTTCGCCTTGTTGAAAATCAGGCAGTCCTCCACATACAAGGTCTGCTCAAGCACGGCTCTCACCGCTTTTGATGTGGCGAATTTCACTGTGCCAGATGTCGATTCCGACATTCCAAGCGGCGTGTTGCCCACTTGGTCGAGCACATATTCCGTGGTCACGCGTGTGATGGAGTCGATGTAGTCGGCTTTCGAGGGCTTGGTGAGCACCATGATGCATAATATCAGCATCACCACCAAAAGCGAGATGATGCCAATGATGCCAGCCTTCGACTTCTTCGCCTTGCCCTCGTCGGGCAATGGGGCGTAGGCGTAGCGCTGTGGTTGTGGCTGTGGTTGAGGCTGTGGTTGAGGCTGTGGTTGAGGTGCGTAGGTTTCGGCTGGAGGCTCTGGAGCGGAGTCGATGCCGGTTTCTTCTACGGCATCATCTTCTTCTACCTCGGCGGTAGGTGGAATGTCGGGTATGTAGGCTCCTGCCAGTTCGGGAATGGCGCGCGCTTCTTTCCAATCGGGCATACCCTTGAACCACACCAGCGTGTCGGCGCTGATGCCCTGCCGTTTCACTTCCTCAAGCGTGAACGGCCCCAGTCGCATATCGTCTTTAACAATGTAGATTTTCATGCCGTAAAATGTTAGAAATAAGTTTTATCGTATTACCACACGCCTGATGTGGGCGCATGTGTGGGATTATTCCACCTTCTTCATCGTTTTGCTGCCCAGATTGTATTGCACTTTGCCTGAACTGGTGCGAATGTTCACGATGCCGGCACCCGAATCCTCAAAGCCGATGTCGATGGCTGAGCCGCCGCCGAAGTGCACCTCAAATGTGCTGTTGGTGGACTTGCTGAAGGCAAACACCTTGCCGTTTTTCAGCATAAACACGGTGTAGCCGCCGCCCTTGATTTTCTTTGAGAAGTCTTCGGCACGGAACAGCGGCGTGTTTTTGTCCACTTGCTGTGCTTCCACTTTCACCTCTTCACCGCTCTCGAATCTCTGCTCGTCGGCAGCCTGTTGAGCCGCCAGTTCAGCCTCTTGCTCTGCCTTTTCGGCTTCCAGACGCTCTTGCTCTGCCTTTTCGCGCGCCAATTCCTCCTCGGTGGGAACATGGAGCATACCTATGCTGCGTGCGCGCTTGATAAGTTCGTTGTCGAGAATGCCAGTGCCCACAGGCACGGAGTTGCATTTCAGAATCATCTGGCCGTCCATGTCGCGCATGAGAGTGCCGTAGAAGTCCACTTGGCGTATTTCCTTCTGAGCGTCGATGTCGAAATACACGGTGGTGATTTTGCCCGATTCCTCATTTGAAGGAACGCAAGCGTAGGCGAAAAACATGTATCGCTTGCCCTGAATATCCACCACGGCAGGAATTTCCTCGGCGCGGAGCGACTTCGGGTCGAAAATCAGGTTGTAGCCATCCACGTATTTCTGATTGTTGAGTTTGATATCCCACTCTTGACCGTTCAGGGTGAGGGTGAAAATCTTATAGAAAGAGTGCGACGCATCGGAGAGGTAGGTCACGCCGATGAGTTTGTCCACTTCGCCAGTGGTGACATTTTTCACCGGGCAAGCATAGGCTATCTTGTCGCCATCGTTTTTCAGATTGTTTTTAATCAAAGCGTTGTTAAACACATCGTTGTAGCGACCGGCGTCGATGTCGGTCACTTCCACATCAGCGGCAGTGGGTTCGTCTTGATGCCCGGTGAAGAAGAGCGTGCGCACCACCACAAGTCCGATAAATGCAGCGATAGCGGCACACACAAAATATTTGAGCACGCCTTTGCTTTTCTTTCCTTGTTGCTGTGTGGCTGCTGCCTGTGCTGTGCCGGGTGTGATGGCTGTGCGGCAAGCCGGACAGAAAGCACTATCGGCTGGGATTGTGCTTTTACAGTTGGGGCACACAATTTCGGCTGTTAGTACGCAGCCGCAGTGATTACAAAATTTCGACCCTTGAGGCACGGGGTTTCCACAGTTTGGGCATCTTTTTTCTGCCATAATATGCTGATGTTTAGGAGGGTGTGTCAAATTTGCGATTCCATCATAATCGAAGGTGGTGCCTTCGGAGTGTTTCGATGCAATCATCAATGAATCAACGCATTGGAAACATGCCAAAGACATGTCCCTACGCAATAGCGTTGTCGTTTTTGGGATATTCGACACATCCCCATGTATTCTATTGTATATATACCAATTGCAAAGATAACAAAATTTCAGAATTTTATTTTAATCTTACTTGAAAATTAATTTTGAACGACAATGTGCCATCTTCTTCTTTGATGATTGAGGCGTAGTTGTGGCGTGAAGTGCTTGAACGCTCTAAATACGCATTAGAGAACAGGTAGTCCTCAAATCGGTTTCTGTCGTAGAAGTGATAGCAAAGAATATCTCCATCACCTTTCACCACCAAATATCCGCCATTTGCATCAAGTTTGCCATCCCAAGCCGTGGCAGGCATCATCCCCAATGCCGCAGAGGTTAAAAGGTGCTTCACTTTATAGGCGTAGAAAGGCGAAGGCTGCCTGGTATCATACCCCAGAGGATTGATTTCGGTAATCTGATTCACCAATTCTTTTAAAGTGGAGACTCCGCTATTTAATTGCTCTAAAAGTAGACTCGCGATTACAGAAGGCAAGTCGCCATCAAGCATGATGAGATTGTTGTAGAATGTGGGATTGTCTACTCTGTCAAACACCAGTTTGCCCCCTTTCGCCTTAATGGCGTTCACACGGTCAATGACTTTGTTTCGCTTTGGGTTGAGGGAATTGATACCGTTAATTTCCTCGTCAGAAAACTGGGCACCCTCTATTTTGAAATTAAAGTTGGTGGATTTGCTGGCGTTCAACAACGTAGAATCACCTCCAAGTTGTAATATGAATTTTGGGGTGTCGGTGGTCAAAAATGGGACTGAAAATAAATCTGAGAACAGTGGATGTTTAGTTGATGTCCCCGAAACGGTGTCTTCATCAACTTTGAAACCTTTATTATGTAAGTAACGAGAAACTATTGCCATTTGATCTTCAAAAGACATAAAGATGCCATCTTCGTTTAAAGAGTGTGGGCAATACAGTTGTATAACTATCTTTTTCCCTCCACACATTTCGGTGATGGCTATTTTTTTTGAAGTTTCTTTAGTCATATAGTTCAATATTCTATTTAGGCATTTACCTCTGCCCACGGAGGGTTGTTTTTTAGTATTATCAGATTTACAAAGTTACTTATTTTAATTCAAATGAAAAATAGGGCAGAAAGGTTTATTTTTTTGCTTTGTTGATGGTGTAGATGCCGGCGGCGGCGAGTATGGCGGCGAAGGCGTATTTCCAGTAGAATGGCTCGCCGAGGCAAATGCAACTGCTCACAGCGCCAATCACAGGAATGAGCGAATTGAAGATTGCCACTTTGCCCACAGGGTTGCAACTGAGCAGTTTGTTATACAGACCGAAAGCCACGGTGGAGATGGCGATGAGCAATAGAAGTATCACGATGCCCCACGCCGTAACCATCGGCACTGTGCCACCGATAGCCAGCCCCGGAATGGCAAGCAGAATGCCGCCCACGAGCAGACTGTAGCCCGTGCCAACAAACACGTCGATGTGTCGGCCCATCTTTCTGGTCATCAGCCCGGCTGCCGCAGAGCAAAGGGCGTTGCCGATAATCATGCCGTCGCCCAGCCAAGTGAAGCCGCCACTGTCGGCACCGCCAATGTTCAGCGCCAGTATGCCCACAAATCCGAGCCCACAACCCACCACCTTGCTGGCGTTGAGGCGGTCGGTGGAGGGATATGCCACACACGCCAAAATCACCAGGGTGAACACGCTGAGCGAGTTGAGAATCGCCGCACGCGAACCTGCGCTGTGCGAGAGGCCGATGTAGAAGCACGCATAGTGGATTGAGGTGTTGAGCAGGGCGAAGATGAGGATAAACGCCCAGCCACGCACACCGGTGCTCATCACGAAACTCCGATGCGCGCCCTTCGCCATCGCCAAGATAATCAGCCCCGAAATGGCAAATCGCACGCCGGCAAACAGCATTTTGCTGCCAGTCTGGTCGGGAGTGATGCCAAATTCGGCGAATCCGAGTTTGATGAGCGGATAAGCCCAACCCCATGCGAAGGCGGCAGTGAATGCGAAAATCGCCACCCACGCAGGGCGTTGCCAAATGCTCTTTTCGGTATGTAAGCCAAGTTTGCCCATGTCATTATTTGCTGGTGTCGAGGAATGCGAAGCCCACGGCGGCAATCAGCAGCAAAAATGCCACGAAGTGGTTCCAGTGCAGTTGTTCGCCCTTGAAGAAGATGGTCACGAAAATGGTGAATACCGTGAGGGTGACCACCTCTTGAATGATTTTCAGTTGCATCAGCGTGAAAGGGCCGCCGTTTTCGGAGAAACCGATGCGGTTGGCTGGCACCATGAAGCAGTATTCCAGCAGGGCGATGCCCCACGAAAACAAAATCACCGCCGCCAGAGGCCAATGGGTGGAAATGCCCGCATTTTGCAGTTTCAGATGCCCATACCAGGCGAAAGTCATAAAAGTGTTTGAAATCACCAGTAGTCCTATGGTGACCAGTGCAGATGTGAGTCCTAACATTTTTTTTTCGGATTATAGATTGTAAATTTCGTTGCAAAATTACAACAAATTATCCAACAAGCGAGGCTCTGCCGATTAGAAATCGTAATTTTTGGGTTTTGCTATGGTTATACATGTACACAAATTTGGTTTTTTCTTGGATTGTTCTTAACTTTGTTATATCAAATAATTCAGTAATATAATTAAAACGTAAGCTTATGAAAAAAATTATTACTCTTATGTTCGCTGCGGCTTTAGCTGCTGGCGCCTATGCCGACGAGTTCGTTTCTCCAGGCAATGGTACGGTTTACACCCTCGAAGACCTCTCCAAGATTGAGGCTTGCGGTGTTCATAAGGTTGAAGGCGCTTGGGTGCTCGATTCCACATTTACCATCTCCGATGGCGACGTGCTTCGTTTGCAAAACAACGAAGTGGTGAAGTTTACCAACAAACTTCAAGTGAGGATAAATGGTACGCTCGACTGTGCTCCTGCCGACACCGTGCTCATCACTCGCGACAGTGAGGAATCCACTCCAAAGGGATTCCGTATGTTTAGCGACAATGCCAAGGCTATCCTCAAAAATGCTCGCTTTGAGTATGTGGGCTTCACTTTCGGTGGCGACAAGGCTCAGTTGACAGCAGAAAACTGCACATTCTATAAATACAATGGTACACTTTCTTCTGGCGGTGTCCTCAACTTCACCGCATCTTGCACTGGCAACTTGGTGGATCGTTGCAACTTCCTTGAAAGTGCTTCAGCAGCTATCAGCAACGGTGCCAATACCCCAATCGGCATCAAAATCACCAACTGCTACTTCGGTGCCAACAACTACAAGAACTCAAACCGTCCACAAATCAACCTCGCCACCTACGGTACAGAAGATGTGGAAATCTCGGACAACACCATTATCGGTGGACACTACACCAAGGTGGGTGGTATTGCTGTGAGCAATATGCTTGGCATGGCTTTCTCTAACAAGGTGGTGATCAAGAACAACGTGGTGAAGGAAAACCGCTACGGTATCAACGTTACCGGTCCTGTGAACGCCTACATCATCGACAACGACATCGTTGACAACACTTACGAAACCAACGCCAACAATGGTGGTAGCGGTATCAGCATCTACGATTCTGCTGGTAAGGGTGCGGCCTACATCAAAGGCAACCTTATCAAAAACAACCTCTGGGGCGTGACCATCATCGGCTCACCAGAAGTGAACGCTGGTAAGGTGGAAGACAAGAACGCTGCCGACTACAACCCAGGCGAAAACGTGTTTAAGAACAATGGCAACAACAACGTGCTCTACGACCTCTTCAACAATGGTCCTAAGACCGTTTATGCTCAAGGCAACCTCTGGAATGTGGAAGCACAAGACAGCGTAAGCATCGAGAAGGTGGTTTGGCACAAAGTTGACAACGAAACCCTCGGCTTGGTAATCTTCATGCCAGCAGGCAAAACCGAACAAACTTCAGTTACTGAAGTGAAGACCACTGCTCCTGTGGAATCGGTTCGCTACTTCGACGCTATGGGTCGCGAAAGCGCAGTGCCATTCGAAGGCATCAACATCGTGGTTGCACGCCACACTGACGGCACTATCACCACCACCAAGCAACTCCGCTAACCCCTTGCAATTGTTATACGCATAATCCCCAACACTGGGCAGAACACCCCCGTTCTGTCCAGTGCTTTTTTTGTATGTGATTTGTTGTCAGACAAGTCGGGGTTCAGTAGATAAATAAAGCAAACACCGACTCTCCCCGAAAAAAAGCATGGTAGTGGTGCGATGATTCGCTTCTGTAACAGATGGTTGATATTCAATGTGTTACTGTGATTATGGGCGGACGTGAAATATCACGTCCCTACCAGAAGATTGTTTCATCAGGGGTTTTTCGCCGTGAAACGGCGAGCGGTTTTTATCCTTGGTGCAACGTGGATAGCCCTCGTGAGAGGGTGGCGGAGGGATTGTGTGGTTGGCGGCATGGAAACTCGTTTCCAATGACGCAAAG
>OBCM01000187.1_pt1 | contig 8890 bp, 6 predicted proteins | sample 1495921 | NCBI WGS metagenome assembly OBCM01 (sample SAMN03418274, study PRJEB22391) | human gut metagenome | biome: human-gut; feature: organic feature; material: feces | host: Homo sapiens | place: Tanzania | collected 2013-01 | reverse complement strand
CCAAACGAAAGATTTGAAGCAGGTACATTGAATATTCTGGGAATTGCCGGATTGAATGCATCTGTCAAATGGATTTTAAAAACAGGTATAAAAAATATTTATGCAAAAGAAATTGAAAACCGCGAAAAACTGTTAAAAATATTCAGCAATTACGAGTTTGTAAAAATAGCAGGAAATAAATCTGAAAATCATTACACAGGTATTGTTTCTGTTTTGCTGGATGGAATTCCAAGCGATACTGCAGATCAGATTTTTTCTAAACAGGGCATAAGTGTAAGATCCGGCCTTCAGTGCGCCCCTTCTGCCCATAAAACACTGGGAACTTTTCCGGCTGGAACAATAAGATTCAGTCCTGGTTATTTCACCATCGAAGAAGATTTTGAAAAATTAGAAAATTGCTTTAATTATATAGAAGAAAATTTATAGGAAGAGGAATGGGAAGATGATAGAAAAGAATGGCTCTGATTTTAAGGAAATTGTTCGAAAAATTGAAAACGAAGATATTTTGCTTCCAGATTTTCAAAGGGAGTTTAAATGGAAAGATGAAGATAAACAAAAAGGCGTTGTATGTTCTGTTTTATCCCGGATGCCGATAGGAAGTATTCTATTATTACAATCTAAATCTGATGAATATGCATGTAAAAGAATTGGTTCTAAATTAGATGCTACAATTTCTGATTCAGATAAAGTAATTGATTTTTTATTAGATGGACAACAACGATTAACAGTTCTGGCGAATGTTTTTTCAAATGTAATTTATGAACAGACAGAAAAACTAACAGATTTAATTAGTCAACAAGGATTAAAAAAGCGATTCTTTTTAAGAATTCCAAAATGGATAAATATTGATAAAGAAAATGATCTTGGTATTTTTACATTGAAGTCGTGTGTGTGTGACGAGGAGTATGAGAGGGTACTGGGAGAGTTTTTCCAGAAGGTTCTTTTTGGGCTTAAAAGATTTTCTTTTCCGATTCAAAATCCTGATTCTGAAGATCCGACTTTTTTAACTGGAGATATTAAACCATTTATAGAATGCTTAAATTTTACAGCGAATGATAAAACACCATATAATCCGAATAGTAATCTATCAACAGATTTAGATACATTTTGTTTATCTAATGAAACGGGGTATTTAATACCATTATTTTTGTTATGCCCTACGGGAGATGATGCAAATTTAATTGGAGACAGATTTGAAATTATTATTGAAGATATTGCAAAAAAAATTAAAGATGAAATTTCTTTATCATATGGAGCTCTAAAAACTGATGCTGAAAAGAAATCTTTTTTAAATGAAATTTTTGATGAATCAAAAATAGATAAAATCATTTTAGATTCAAACAAATTAAATACTGAATTAGATTCAAAAAGTCGTTCATGGGCAAGAAATATAAAGTCTTATCTGAATACTTGTATAAGTCAAGCAAGATTAAATCAAATTATAGTTACAGAAACTAATAGAGCCAGAGCTATTGATATTTATGAAAATTTAAACAGAGGAGGAGTAAGTCTTAATACATTTGATTTGATTATGGCGAAGGTAGCAAAAGAAAGTAAACAAAACTTTTTTAAGCGTTTGGTGAATAATATAAAAATATCAAAAAAATATAATTTAGATGTTGTACCAGAAAAAATGGTAAATATAATTACAACTTTCATAAACAGCCATAATGGATACAATGCAAGTTATCAGGTTGGAGCTTACGATTCAAATAAAAATGAGATTTCTACTAAATATACAGACGCTTTTTTAAATGTTGCTGCATTATGCTCATATAATAAAGATTTTGATTTTAATGCGGCTAAAAATGATCACATGAAAAGAGATTGTATCTTAAATCTAGATTCAGCATATATTAATAATCAATGTGAAAATATATGTAATGCTTTGGATAGAGCTTTTTTCTTCTTTCAAACTCGTTGTGGAATTAGAACTATTAATGAAATAAATTATACATTAATGCTTACATTAGTTGCTACAATCTTTATGAATGATGATTGGTTCAATGATAAAAAAGTTCATAATTTACTTGAATCTTGGTATTGGTGCTCAATTTTTTCAGGTGAATTTGACAGTGATCAAAATCCACAAACGATAAAAAACTTAAAATTAATTACAAATTATTTACTAAGAAAAAACACAAATTTAAGTTGGTTAGATGATTTGAGAAATTCGGTATTAAATACTAACAACTTTTCTGATAAAGCCTTATTGCTTATGGAAAAGACTGCATATGATAGAATTCCTAAAATTCCATTGAGGCATTTTATTTGTCAATATTTTTTATCAAAAACATATACAGATATGTTTGATGAAAATCTAACTGTAAACGTATTTTCGGAAGTATCTGACAAATTAGAAGCCCATCATATTATTCCTTTAGGTTCTCAAAAAAAGGTTGGTGAAATTACTGATGAATTAAGAGGTGATGATAAAAATATTTGTAATTCTCCATTAAACTTTGTTTACATTACAAAACAATCAAATATAACAATTTCAAGTGATGATTTGCCTGATTATGCTAGAAAAATTACTAATCAAGCAAAAAGTGATTTAAAAATACCAAGCGAGTTTTCGGAAGCCAAATTAGATGAATATATAAAAGCAAATAAAACTGAAAATGAAAAACTAGGATTTGTTAAAGAATTTTTATCAAATAGATTTGATGCAATACAGGGAGATATAAAATCCCATACAAAGGCTTTAATAGGTTAATATCATGCCCTTTCCGTCACTCCAGCTTCAAAAAGAATATCGTTCTCCACAACATGATGTTGCAAATGAATTTTTTGCGCCGGTTCTTGCGTGTTCAAAAATTTATAAACGCTCGGTTGGATTTTTTTCTTCGACTTCTCTTGAAATAATTACAAAAGGTATTTCGAGCCTTGTAAAAAATGGTGGAAAAATTCAAATTGTTGCTTCCCCAAAATTAAGCGAAGAAGACATTGAAGCAATAAGAATCGGTTATGATAAAAAATCAGAAATAATCGAAAAGCGTTTGCTTGGTGAATTGGAAAGTAAAGAAGAAAATTATTTTACAAATCAAAGATTGAATCTTCTTGCAAATTTGATTGCCAAAGATATTCTGTCAATAAAAATTGCTTTCAAAGATAATGGAAGCCTTGTAGGAATCTATCATGAGAAGCTCGGTGTGTTTGAAGATTTTGAAGGAAATATAATTGCATTCGACGGAAGTATGAATGAATCAAAAACTGCAATGTGCTATAACTACGAAAGCATAAATGTATACTGCGGTTGGCTTTCAGAAGATAAAAGCCGTGTCGAGCTAAAAATAAAAGCATTTGACAATATCTGGAATAACACAGAAGAAAATTTAAAGGTCGTAGAGTTTCCGTCTGTTACAAAAAAGATTTTGGACAAGTATAAAACAAAAGATTTGGATGTAAACGAAATAACAGCAAAACTTGAAAGTTTGGATAAAGAAGATAGAAAAAAAGTTGAATATAAAATTGATCGTTCAAACATGATAGGTGATGTAAAACTTCCAATAGCAAGTCCTAAACTCAACATTCCAATTATTCCTTATGATGTTGATCTATATGATTATCAAAAAGATGCTATTGATGAATGGTCTGATAATAATTATTCCGGTATTTTTGATATGGCTACAGGTACTGGTAAAACATTAACTGGATTGGGAGCTATAACAAGATGTAGTAAAGAACACGAAAATAACCTCGCCGTTATAGTTGTTGCTCCATATCAACATCTAGTAGAGCAGTGGGTAGAAGATATTGAAAGATTTAACATAAAACCAATTATAGCTTACTCAACTTCATCTCAAAAAAATTGGAAAGATAGATTAAAAAGAGCAATTCGCGATAAGAAGCTCAGACTAAAAGACAAAGAATTTTTCCTTCTTGTTACAACAAATGCAACATTTAAAAGTAATTTTGTTCAGGAGCAAATTAATAATATTGATGGAGATATTCTTCTTGTTATAGATGAAGCTCATAATGCAGGCTCTGGGGAATTTAAAAAATATCTTTATTCAAAATTTAAATATAGACTTGCTCTCTCAGCAACTTTAGATCGCCATAATGATGAAGAAGGAACTGATTTTCTACACAATTATTTTGGTAAAGTTTGTATTCATTATGACTTGGAAAGAGCTATTGATGAGAATAAATTAACACCATATAAATACTTCCCAGTTTTAGTTTATCTAACAGAAGAAGAGTTGTCTGAATATAAACAGATTTCTGCAGAAATAATTAATCATTTAAAGAAAAACAAAAGTGGGAAAATGGAACTTGATACATATGGACAAAAGCTAGCGATAAAAAGGTCTCGTATTATTGCCGGAGCTCAAAATAAACTTGATGAATTTCGTGAGCAAATTCTTCCATATAAAACCAAAACAAATATTCTTGTTTATTGTGGTTCAACTACAGTTATATCAGATGCTGTAAAAGAAGATTATGACAAATCAGAAATAGGTGAACGACAAATAATTGCTATTACAAAAATAATGGGTCAAGAAATGAACATGCAGGTTTCACGTTTTACTTCTGAGGAAGATATTGAAACTCGGAAAGTGATAACTGAAAGATTTAAGAGTGAGAAATTACAGGCAATAATAGCTATAAAATGTCTTGATGAAGGAGTAAATATTCCTTCCATAAAGACTGCATTTATCCTAGCTAGTACAACAAATCCAAAAGAGTATATTCAACGTCGTGGTCGTGTCCTCAGAAGGTGGCCAGGTAAAGAATATGCCGAAATATTTGATTTTGTTACTTTACCAAGGGTACTTGATACTGTTCTTAATTATACAAAAGAAGAGGTAAAAGGAGACTTATCATTAGTAAAAAATGAATTACGCAGAATTAAAGAATTTTCAAGTATTGCAATGAATAAAATGGATAGTCTTAGTCTGATAGATGAAATACAAAGTACCTATCAGATTACAGATAAAGATTTGTATGGAGATAATAATTCTCAGGAGGAGGATTTTAATAATGGAAACCGATAACGAAATTAGAGTGGATGAAGCAAAGGTCGATGCGCTAACAAAAAAAATTATTGTTATGGAAAATATGAATTTAAAGATTCACAACAAAAGTGATTTACAAATGATTAGTGATATTCAAAAAGCAATAGAGGAGGCTGTACAATGTTACTCGAATCAATAAAACTTCATAATTTTAGGCAGTATAAGGATACATCGCTTGATTTTGCGCAGGATATTCAAGGAAAAAATGTCACTATTATTATTGGTGAAAATGGCAGTGGAAAAACTACCTTCTTACAAAGTTTTTTCTGGTGCTTGTACGGAATAACTAATTTCAAAGATCAGATAGTTCTAAATAAAGATGAAGCTTATAATATGACTCCAGAAACACCAAGAGATGTTTATGTAGAACTTAAATTAAAACATGGTGACAATCAGTACACAATCACCAGAAAACAGAAGTTTAGAAAAGATAACTCCAATAATGTGAAGGCTGATGGTAATTCTGTTTGTGAAATTGTAAAAAAAGATAGTACGGGCAATGATTTATTTATTGAAGCAACTAAACGAGAAGCAACAATAAATTCTATTCTTCGGAATGAACTTGCGAGATATTTTTTCTTTGATGGTGAACGAATCGAAACCATGGGAAAGGAAATTTCAGGTTATAAAAAAACAGAAGAATTTGCAGAAGCTGTAGAAGGCTTACTTGGATTAAAGGGTATGCAAAAAGCCATTGAGCACCTGAACGGCGGACCTAAAAATTCAGTTATTGGAAAATATAACCAGCAGTATGATTCTTCGAGCGATTCAGAGGTAAAACAACTCACTGAAATTATAAATGAATGTGATGATAAAATTATTTTTATGGAGAATCGTATTTCTGAAATAGAAAGCGAAAATAAAAAAGCTGACGAAATAAAATATAATAAACAGGAAGAATTAAAAGAATATCAGTCTAGCAAGGAACTTCAAGAAGAAAAAGAAAAACTTGAAAAGGAAATTAAATCAGAGAATTTAAATAAGGCAGATGCTCAAAAGGATATTTGCCGAGAATTTAATATTCAATCTACTTCTTTTTTGTCTGCAGGCTTAATTAAACCGGCTTTTGATATTCTTGTTAAACTTAAAATATCTGGAAGTGATATTCCAAATATTACCGACAAGACTATACAATATTTGATCGACCACAAGCGCTGTCTTTGTGGAACATGCCTTTCAGAAGGTTCTGCAGAGTTAGAAGAAGTAAAGAAATGGTTTGAAGTTTTGCCACCTAAATCAATAGGAAATATGGTCAATGATTTCAAAATGACAGCAAGAACTAGACTTAATACATTGAATGACTTCATATCGTTTAGAGATCAGAAACTTGCAAAAATTAGTGAATGTGATGACCAAATAACAAATGCAGAAGATTACATTCATAATAATATAGATCCGAAACTTAACGGCAGTGATGTTGAAGAAATTGTTAGAACAATTTCTTCAGATATTTCTGAATGTGAACGAATTATAAATAAAAATAACCAGGACCGTAGGGAATTAGACCGTAACATAGGCGGAGAAAAGAATAAACGAGAAAGTGCTGAAAATCAACGCAAAGAACTTGCCCTTAAAAACAAAGCCAATAGGCAAATCGAAATATACAAAGCTTATGCAGGGCAAATATTTGACAAATTGCTAAATAAATATAATGAGAGCGAAAAAGAAGTAAGAGCCCGTCTTGAAAATAACATGAATGAAATTTTTAAGACAATTAACAATGGTGACCTTACGGTTCATATTAATAATAAATATCAGATTGACGTTATTGCTAACAATGTTAATGGAAAAGTCGAAACATCAGAAGGGCAAAGCATTTCAGTAATTTTCTCATTTATTACAAGTATGATTAAAATGTCTCGTGAAAATAGGCTTTCCAGTGATAAAGATAAACAGGAACTTTCATCTGATATTTATCCTCTTGTGATGGATGCACCACTTTCAAAATTCGATAAAAAACATATTAAAGCAGTATGCGAAACAATTCCGCATTTAACAGAGCAGGTTGTTATCTTTATTAAAGATACTGACGGTGATTTAGCAAAGGAATATATGAGTGATAAGATAGGAAAATCACATCATTTTAGAAAAATCAGCGAAACAGAAACTGTGCTTGAGTAGGAATAGGAGGAATAATTATGTTTGATAAAGAAATTCGTATAACAGGAAAACATGGTTTGTATACGAATATGCTTGCCAATAATTTTGGTGAAATAAATGCTAAACTTTTTAATCGCAATATTGATGTTTATGTTCAGGCCCCTATTGTAGGTTTCTTGTACCAAAGAAAAGCTTTAAAGGATACTACAACAAAAGATCAGAATGGAAAAGTTCCTGATGCTCATATTTTGAAAGATCAAATGATAAATGCTAAGGATAATCTTACATTTAATATGCAACTGATACTTCTACTTGATGAAAATTATGAGAAAAACGAAGAAGAAAGGATTAATAGAGCTTTTCGGAATTTCGGTAAAGACGAGAAAGATTTGGAACTATTTGATTCTTACGTTTTAGGCGGTATTGAGGTATTATATGAAAAACTTTTGCAAAATGCATCAAAACCGGATGATTACATCGAGAATCTTACAATGTTTACAAACGATGTAAATGACTTATTTAATTCTGAAGTAAATAGGGAAGAACTTTTAACTAAACTACAGTAAAAATTTATAATGACAGAACAATTATTGGATAAATCTTTTAATCTTCTCATGCAAAAATCAAAAGAGCAGGGTTATTTGCTCTTTGATGATATTTTTAAAATGGCAGAAGATTATGAATTAGATGTCCAAGATATTGATACACTGTCTTCAAAGATTCTGGAGAATGGAGTTATACTCTATGAGCAAAGATCACAAAATAAAAATGATAATACAGAAGACTTTGAGGATTGGGCACACAATGATTATGAATCAATTTATAAGCAAATTATTGAAAAGGAACCTGAACAAGAACTTTTTATAAATTATATTCGGAATATAGTTCCTCCGCAAAGACATGAAATGCAGAATTTGAAATATCAACTCTTGGAAGGAAATAAATTTGCTCGTAAAAGAGTAATTGAGATGCATTTGAGACTAGCTGTAAAACAAGCCTTAAAATTTTCAAAACAGTTTGAACAAGATTTAAATGAAATGATTTCTTGTTCATGTGAGGGATTAATTCTTGCAGTGGATGCATATAAGCCTGATGAAAATAGAAAATTTTCTGCATATGCTTCTCTATGGATTATGAATGTAATGAAACGTAATATAAATACCAAGCGCCTGCTTTTTTATTATCCTACACATGTTTTAGAGAAATATATAATTCTATTTAAGAACAGAGAAAAATTTAATCGAAACTTTCATGAAAAACAGATTCAAGACGATTATTTAGAAAGAATTACTGAATTTTTAGAAGTGGATTTGGAAAATGCAAAATATATTACATCTGCCTTTAATGAAATTCAAAGCTTGGATAAAATACTTGATAATGATACATTGGAAGTTGAAAAAGAAATAGAAAAAATCGATTTTAAAAAAGTAGATAGGTATTCTTTTGAAGACAACATGATTTATCCTATATTTATGGAACATTTTCATTCTGTTATAAAATCTGTAATTGATGATATTCCTTTCAGAGAGGAAAAAATATTAAAATATAGATTTGGATTTGGTGAATCATTCTTTACACCCATTCAAGAATTAACTCTTGATAGTATAGGAAGATTGATGGGAGTTAGTAGAGAAAGAATAAGGCAATTAGAGCTAAAATCCTTAAAACGTCTTAGACATCCAATAAGAGCCGGTCTTTTACGCCCCTATTGGGAGTCTGAGTAAACCACTTAAAATATAAAAAATCTTCAGTGAAAATTACATGAGTTTGTA
>OBCM01000185.1_pt1 | contig 8963 bp, 12 predicted proteins | sample 1495921 | NCBI WGS metagenome assembly OBCM01 (sample SAMN03418274, study PRJEB22391) | human gut metagenome | biome: human-gut; feature: organic feature; material: feces | host: Homo sapiens | place: Tanzania | collected 2013-01 | reverse complement strand
CCACACCCCTAACGCCGCCCTCTTACGAGGTCGGTGGCATCGCCAAAAGGATAAAAACCGCTCGCCTTCGGCGAAAAACCAAACACGGTAGGGACGCGATACTTCGAGAGCACTGAAAAACTATAAAAATAGTGAATGTGGTGAAGGATTGGTGTGGCCTTTCTTGCAATTCTTCAGCAGTACAGAGATGATTGTGACGGTGGTGCGAAAAAAAGATTTGCGAGGGTGAGAAAAAAATTGTATCTTTGCATCGCTCTTAGGGAAATGCTCCCTAATTGCAGTGCTCGGGATATAGCTCAGTCCGGTTAGAGTATACGTCTGGGGGGCGTGGGGTCGCTGGTTCGAATCCAGTTATCCCGACCACGCAAAAAGCTTGATAGCACCACCCGCTATCAAGCTTTTTTTTATTCTCCCCCATCCTCATTATTTTAAAAAACATTAAAAGCTCTGTTAAATATATACTTTTAACACCTTAAACGATACTATCTAATGATTAAATGATTATTTTTGTAGAAATTCTACAAAAACCCAATCGTAATGATACTCAAAATCGAATTTGAAAACTTTTTCTCCATCAAAGACCGAGTGAGAATTGACTTCCGAGCTGCCAATATCAATACAGCATTGGCTCGTGAATTGGGACATAATGTGATGGTCTGGAATGGGGTGCCTATTTTAAAGTCCGTTGGTTTGTTTGGTCCAAATGCTTCGGGCAAATCGAATGTGATGAAGGCTATTAATTTCTGTTGCAGAATGATTTTAGACTCCCATCTCTATAATGAGGGGACTGTATTCAATTTTGAACCTTTCAAGTTTGATGGGTGGCAAGATAAATCGAGCAAATTCCTCATCGATTTTGTGTGCGACAATATCGAATATGAGTATTCTTTTGAACTGACCAAGGAAAGAATACTCTCAGAAAGCCTATATCATTATCCTGTTGGTAGGCGTGCTAAAGTATTTGTTCGTGAGGCCAATGGCAAATATAGCTTTGGAACTGGAGTTATCGCCAAACCCTTAGATGTGGTCTTAAACACGAGTGAGAAAAATCTGTTTCTGAGTAGAGCAAGTTCCATGAATCGAGAACTTGCACAAAAACTATATCGTCATTTTATGAACCAGTTTTTGCTTGGACTGGTAAATGTGAATGAGGTGATGGTGCTTGATAGCTTCAACACCTACAAGAAAGTGATTCTCAAAGCTCTTGAAATCTGCGACACCGACATTACCAACATAGAGGCAAGAAAAGAACAAACGCCTGCTCCAGTGGTGATACCAGGGCAGGGAGAACTCACATTCAAAATGGTGGATGTGCTGAAATTCAAAACATTCCACCGAAACCAAAAGGATGTGATGTTTGATTTAGACTTGGAGGAATCAAGTGGCACAAGAAAACTTTTTCAGATATTGATTCGCTTGCTTGATGTGGTGAAAAACAGAAAAGGCATTATGATGGACGAGTTTGATTTAGGACTTCACACTCGATTAGCTGATTTTATTTTAGACTTGATTCACGCATCGGAAGGAAGCCAACTTTTATTCTCGTCACACAACACCAATCTCATTGATGTGAAAAGATTAAGAAGAGACCAAATTGTGTTTGTCAATAAGAAGGAAAATGGTGCTACTGAAGTGTATTCTCTCTACGATTTTAAAGATTTCCGTGAGAATATGGATGCCGAAAAGGGGTATATACAAGGTCGATTTGATGCCGTCCCGTATGTCGACTCCTCCGTTGAAAGTATCATACAACTATTGGAAGATTGATTATGGCAAGCAAAAGAGAGAAAGCACCGATAAAGCGAATGCGCAGGATTATCCTGGTTATCTGCGAAGGAGAAACGGAGGTTGGCTACATCAATCTCGTGAAGAAATGGTATAAATCGCCTGTGCGCATCGTCTCACATATAGAGGGGACGAAAATCACTCAATCTCTTGTTGAAAAACGAGCACGAGAACTGAAAATTTCGCCTTTCGACAAAGTTGATACATTTCTAATGTATGACATGGACGTTGCCGCCGTTAATAAAAAAGTGATGGCGTGCAAAGCGGAGCCACTACTGAGTAATCCGTGTTTTGAAATATGGCTCCTTCTACACGCAAAAGACCAAAAATCAGCATTATGCTCCGATGCCGTACTGAAAGAACTGAAGAAAAGCGCTTCTGTTTGGAGCAACTACAACAAAGCCTATTATACGGCAACACAGCAAGCCTATCTTAAAGAACATCTCGGCGAAGCCATAAGTAGAGCAAAGCAACTCAAAGATTTCCAAAACCCTTCCACAAGGATATACAAGCTACTGGAAATTCTTGAAAATTAGCACTGCATCTGGTAAAGTACCCAAAAAACGAAACACCGATTTAATCCATTTTAATCCAATTTTCACCGATTAAAAAAATAGGTGATAATGGATTTTTAATTGGGTTAAATCGGTGTTTTTGATTTTTTATCGGAGCACTCGGAGTAATCAGAGCACTCGGAGGCTCTATTCTCTAAGTTCTAACCTCTAACTTCCAACTTCCAACTTCCAACTTCTAATTTCTAATTTCTAATTTCTATTCTCTAACTTCTAACTTCTAATCTCTAATTAGATGTGGAGGAGGTCGCGGTAGAGGTCGAGGGCGATGCGCATTTGGCCGTCGGTGATGGTGTGGCCGGGGCGCACGTCGCCACAGGCGGCGAGCAAGGTGCAGTTGATTTCGCCATGCTCACTTTTCTTGTCGTGGTGCATGAGGTGGAGTAACTCGTCGTAGTGGTCGCAGGTGATGTGGTAAGCGCCGTAGTTGGCGTAAACGAAGTCGGCCAGGCGGTGTAAATCCTCTGTCGGGAATTTCAGGATTTGGTGCGAAAGCACCATTTCTGCCACCATACCCCATGCCACAGCATAGCCGTGAGCGATGGGTTTTCCGTCGTGTAGTGCCTTGCTTTCGAATGCGTGTCCCACGGTGTGCCCCAAGTTGAGCGCGCGGCGAATGCCTTGCTCGTGTGGGTCTTCCTTCACGATTCGCTCTTTCACCAGCACCGAGGTTTTGAGCAACTGAAGCAGATGCTCGGCATCGGCATTTTGGAAGTCGTAGTTGATGAGTTTGATGAACTCATCGCGGCTGTTGAGCATACCGTGCTTCAGCATTTCGGCATAGCCCGATTTCAGCTCCGTAATCGGCAATGTGGCGAGGAAGCGAGTGGAAATAATTACATCCGATGCCTGTTGGAAACACCCAATCTCGTTTTTCAGTCCACCGAAGTTGATGCCAGTTTTTCCGCCCACCGCCGCATCTACGGCACTGAGCAGCGTGGTGGGAATGTTGACAAAACTGATGCCACGCTTGAAGGTGGCGGCGGCAAAGCCTCCCAAGTCGGTCACCACACCACCGCCAAGGTTCACCACCACCGATTTGCGAGTGGCACCACCTTGCTCCAGACTGTTCCACACATGGGTGAGCGTGTCGAGGTTTTTGCACGAATCACCCACGCCGATGGTGATGATTTGCGCCTCTGCCAAATGGCGGCTACGGATTTCGGGAAGCACTACACGTGCGGTGTTTTCATCTACTATCACCGCCAGATGGTTGTGTGGCTTGGCGTCGAGAATGGCATCAAGCGCAGGGGCAACATCGTTGGTAAACACAAGATTTTGCGACATTACTACAATTATTGTTGTTTGTGTATATAATTTTGGCACGAAGCAAGGCTTCATCATAACGTAGGGACATGCCTTTGGCATGTTTCAAACGCATCCACCAACGCATCCACGCACAACCAACATGCCGAAGGCATGTCCCTACGCGATGGCGTTATCATTGGTGGATTTTCAAGCCTCCTACATGTGCCTTTTTTACTGTTTTGTGGCACGGAGCGCTTCCAAAAGCGATGGCAGAGCCTCGGCAAGGGCGGTCATGCTGGGGTAAACGATGTCGGCACCTGCTTTGTAGAGGTCTTTTTCTGGAATTGGACCAGTGGTGACACCAATGGTGAACGAACCTGATGCGTGACCAGCCTGCACACCGAGTGGCGCGTTTTCAATCACGATACATTCGCTTGGCTTTGCGCCAGCCTTTTGCTGACCGCGCAAATATGGCTCTGGATTGGGTTTGCCGTTACGAGTGTCGGCACCAGTCACACGATCAACCTCAAACAAGCCTTCGTAGTCTTTATCTATACGTTCGAGGATTGATGGCTGATTCGAGCCAGTGACCAGCACATTTTTCAAACCTGCGGCCTTGGTGATTTTCAGCACATCGGCTGCGCCTTCCATGATGGCAGGTTCGCCAAGTTCGTTGAAGTAGCGTCCCTTCACCTTATAGTATTCCCATGCTTCCTGGTCGGTGATATTCTTACCAGTGCCACGGCGGAACATCATTTTAACAATATCGGCACCTGTCATGCCCTCGTATTGGTAAAATTCATCGCGTGAGCATTTCACGTTGTTCTTCTTCATGAGTTTCACCCATGCGCGAGTGTGATTTTTCATCGAATCGTAAAGCACACCGTCGCAATCGACGAGCGCCACTTTAATATCAACGCTTTTGTTGCCACTATATTTCAGATAGTTGGCTATTGCTGTTTGTTCAATCATCTTATTATATGTTTTTATTTTACCGGTTATCTAACTGTGATGTGGAAACAGCCCTGCTTGCGCTCGTAGATGGCGTAGCAGCGGTTTGCCTCCCTGTAATTGTAAACGATTTCAGCAAGAATATTTTTCAAACTCTCCAGCGAAATGCGATAACTGTCGTCAAGGCAGTCGAACTTCGTCCAACTGATGTCGAACGTGGTGCCGTAGAGGTGGCACGATTGCTCCGTGGCGGCAGCGTTGCGCTTTCTGAGTTTAGCCACTGTGTGCTCGGTGCGCAGTAGGCTGTTCACCCTTATTCGGTAGCCCTTGCCTCCGCGAGCCTTGATGGTGTCTTGGAAAGCCTTGCCAATCTCGTGCAGCAGTTTTGCCGCTTTCGGCACGAGATAGGGGTGCGCATACTTCATCGTAGAGTCGATGTAATACACATCGCAGGTGTAGAGGCGCACGATAGGGCGTTTGAGTTTAAATGCCGACCTAACGTCGGTAATAGGGTCGATGCCGTTGGCGCGTGCGGCTTCCAGTTGCATCGCATTCGAGTCGTTGAACAGCCCTGTCAGACGGCCGGGCTTGATGTGTGTCTGCATCACATGCTCATCGCCATTGTCGGTGGCATGTTCCGACGCCTTCAGGTTTGAGTTGGTGACAATCATTTCATCGGTCAGCACATATTCCAATCTGTCTTGCTGATAGCCACATGTGTAAACCGACGACGATACAGCCAGCACCGCCACCACTATTATCAACGACCAAAGAAGAGTTCGCATTATGTTTTGTGTTGTATGTTTTTTATCTGCCTACGGTTTGCACGTAGAGAATGTTTTTATTTTCGTCAAGATTCATTGTCTTTTTCATCGCATCGCGGTCGCATCCATATCTGAGCACTGTCTTCAGTCCTGCCTGAGCGCAGTAGAGATACACATTTTGCGACGCAGCACCAGCCGCATAGCATTGATGCTCAATATCTTTCTGCTTAGTCTTGTCGGCCACAAACACGATATTCACCGGAGCCGTAACGGCAAAGTCCTGTAGCGCCACCTCTTCGCGGAAGTCGCCAGTGGCAATGGGAGTGAGCGTGTTTTCCTCAGCGCTGTAACGGCTTATTTCGGTGGCAGTCACCACATAAATCTCAAGTTCCTGTCTATTCATAGCGGTGCCAATGGTGCGTTTGCCATCGTGAGTGATGCCCCACGCCGCCCAAAGCATATCGCTCAACTCCTGCTTAGTGACAGAGGACGAAGGGTTAATATCACGCTGTGAGCAACGAAGGCTCATTGCCTGCATCAGAGGCATACCGCCAGTTGTTTTAGGCTGTGGAAGCACCTCTGCATTAACGCTGCAGCACAAACCAATCGACGCTGCACACACCACAGAAGCGGTCAATCTATTCTTTTTCATATATCCCAGAATTTTGTTTCCACAAATATACGAAAAAGCCCCGAAACATCACCCCAAACCACCCAATAAATTATCCACAAGAAATCAGAAGTTATAAATGAGAAGTTAAGGAGTTAAGAAGTTAAAGAAGTCAAGACGATACTTTCGTAACACGCAATTTGCTGGGGAAGACACACCAATTTAATCCATTTAAACCCGATTTACACCTATAAAAACCAAATGATAAAAATAGGTGATAATGGATTTTTAATTGGATTAAATAGGTGTAAAAAAAAACACATAAATAATGGGAATGATATACATGTTGTCCCTGTAAACTATCGGGGGAAAGCGAGGTGAAACTTGCTTTCTCCTTTTTTTGCGGTATTGTTAATAAAAATACTGTTAAAAAATGGATAGGGTATTGCGTAATTCAAAGAAGTCTTGTATCTTAGCATGTGGAAACACACACGAATCTGTATCTATGAAAGCACTCTCTGAATTTGACAATCTTTTCTCGCTCACATCATATTTCACTACAGAGGAAATCTGCAAGGAATTTCTTGCACAGCAACGCTGGGGCGGTGATGTGGTCTGTCCGATTTGCGGTAAGAACCATTGCAAACAGCGTTTTGACGGTCGTTATCGCTGTGACAGGTGCAAGCACAATTTCTCGGTCATATCAGGTACGATTTTTGAGAACACAAAAGTGTCACTACGCAAGTGGTTCATCGCCATGTACCTCATTTCCTCGCACAAGAAGGGTGTGTCGTCGCACCAGTTGAGCAGGGATATTGACGTGTCTCAAAAGACCGCGTGGTATATGCTACAGAAGATACGCACGCTGTACAAGCAGGACGACGCAACAGCGTTAAGCGGTATCGTGGAGTGCGACGAGGTGTATATCGGCGGAAAGGAGAAATGGAAGCACAAGAGTATGCGCACACCACGCACGCAAGGTCGCAGCACTAAGACCAAAACACCTGTGTTCGGAATGATGGAGCGCAGTTACATCGTAGACCGAAACGGAAATGAGGTTCCGATGTCGTATGTTCGTGCGATTATTGTCAACAAGACAGATAGGGCAACCTTGCAACCTATCATCGGGCAGTTTGTGGAGGAGGGTTCCCATGTGATTACTGACGAGTTGAGTGCGTACAAGGGACTGGAGCAACTGGGTTACAGGCACTCAGTTGTCGCCCACGGTGCGGAGGAGTACGCCAATGGCGATGTGTTCACCAACGGCATTGAGGGGTTCTGGTGCCATTTCAGAAGAATGATTGACGGTTGCTACCACAACGTGAGCGATGAGCACCTGCAAGCGTACATCGACGAGGCGTGCTACCGATGGAACACAAGAAAAGCGTCCCAGTCGGAACGCTTCTGTGATATGTTTAACAAGTCTATCGGACTTGTGGTTAAGCACTATGAGTTGAAATTGTGTATGATGGTGGGATAATTATATCCTATCAGTTTTGTCCTTATGTATCCACGCACTAAGAGATTTGTCGTATATGTCATTGCCATTATAAAAATTACCCAAACATCCACCTATCTTGGTCATCCATTTGTCTATAGTCATCATATCCTATCTGATTAGCATACCACAACTCATCGATTGACTTATACAACTCTTCAGGACTCATTTCATAATCAGGGTAATCAACAGTTGTTGGAGCGATTACTATGTCACCAGAATACAGATGTAAGTATTTGAAATAACGTCTATAATTTTTGGCAAACCAATGTGCCATAGGAAATCCATTTGGTCCTGCCCCACCGTCGCTTTGAGCCTCTTTTTTCATTCGCCAAAGATACCTATCAATAGTATCACCATCATACTTCCATTTCCAATCATCACCATCAGGTTGAGCGTCTCCAGTGTTGTTTGTATATACTTGACGACCTTTGTGCAATGACATTTCGTTCAACACATTCTTCACTGACTCCTTTATTATCCTATTGAGCATAGACTCATTAAGTCGTATTGTGTTTTTCTTTCTCATATCCAATTTGAAATTTCTTTATTTATAAATACCTGACAAATGGAAAAAAGGTGTATATTTGTGGAAAATAAGTATTTATAGTATATGGAAAAACTGAATAATGTTATGAACAAAAATATAAATAACTCAATTGACGATAGAATAAAGAAAATAGTGAGAGAATCGTTAAAAAAAATAGTTGAAGAAAGGTGGTATTCTGATTCTGATACTTCGCTATTGATAGACCAACCATCTCAAAGTAATGAAAAACAGCAATTGTTAGAGATGGCTAGAATTAATAAAAATGAAACAAATATTTTTCCTTATAATAAATGGGAAGTAAGAATTTGGAGCAATGACCATAATCCTCCACATTTTCATGTTGTTTGTGATGGGTGGAATATTAGTTTTTGCATTGAAGACGGGTCGTTATTAAACATCGACTCACAAGGCAGCAAAGAAAGTGTTAAAAAGTATATGTTAGTTAATGTGAAAACATGGTTGGAAGAGAAATGTGTTGTTCAACCAAAACTCACGAATAAAGAGAACGCGATACTTCAATGGGAACAATTACACGATAGATGAGTATATTTGCACTGTACAATATTATGAGATAGAATCTTATCACTTTATACCATCAGCACGAGTAGATGATATCTGAATAAATTCACATTTTACAGGGACAACTTGTATATCATTGCCTTGGCAAAAGCGCTCACGCTCTTTAGCCAACTTTTCGGTTTCTTTTCCTCAAGCATTAACTTGAAATCGTATGCAGTACATTCGCTGATAAGATCCTTTATGTTCATATTTTTACATGAATCTGATTGATATTATTTTAACGGTTTTTCTTCAAGCAAAGATAATGAATTAACTTCATTTGCAGAAGTAAAAAGAAAAAATATCAGTGATAATTATGCAGAAATCCTTAATTTAATTTAGAGGTATGGTTCGTGAAAAAACAAAAAAAAATCGTGTGAAATTTGTGCTAATTTGTGGCTGATTTTTAACCACGAATTTCACAAAT
>OBCM01000177.1_pt1 | contig 9322 bp, 8 predicted proteins | sample 1495921 | NCBI WGS metagenome assembly OBCM01 (sample SAMN03418274, study PRJEB22391) | human gut metagenome | biome: human-gut; feature: organic feature; material: feces | host: Homo sapiens | place: Tanzania | collected 2013-01 | reverse complement strand
CGCAAGCACAACGCTAACGTCGCCCTCTTACGAGGTCGATGGCATCGCCAAAAGAACAAAAACCACTCGCCGTTTCACGGCGAAAAACCCAGCCATTCTACATTCACTTCTTCCTGCACTTCTTCCTGCACATCTTCCTTAAAATTGCAAAATATAATAGACCATAGATTTTGATAATATTGGTTTTATTCATACATTTGCTTTGCAAACTGATTTGAACTAAAAACTAACCAATTACCAAAGCATGTACTTTAAAATTCAGAAATTAGCAGACTTCAATCCCGATTTGGCGGTGAAATTAAAGAATTATTGTTATGACATAACTGGGTGTTGCCAAATCGTTCACAATGATATGGGACCGTTTCTCAACGAATACATGTATCAAGATGCACTGGAGATTGCTTTTCAAGAGAAGAATATTCTTGCCGTGCGTGAATTTTATTTCTCTGTAGAATTTCATGGCCAACGCATCAACCACAAGCACCATATGGATTTTCTGGTAAAAGATAATGTGATAATTGAATGTAAGGCTGTTGCAGCGCTTGGACAAGAGCATCGTCAACAGTTGTGGAACTATATGCGCCTTACGAAAGTTCAAATCGGTATTCTTTACAATTTTGCCCCGATAAAAGACCAAAGCGAGCGTTATTATTTGGATTTTGAACAAAATGTGATGTACGTGTTTTAACCCAAATCGGACATTAGGTTGTGTAGTTTTTTTAGATTACTACTTTCGGTTTTTATTATAAAGGAGGGAGGCAGGGTTTTTCGCCGTAAGGCGAGTGGTTTTTGTCCTTGGAGGAATGTGGTTAGCCCTCGGTAGAGGGTGGCGAAGATATTGTGTGATTGGCGGCATGGAAACTCGTTTCCAATGACGCAAAGCGCACAATATCATCGCCAGATGCGAAGCATCCCACATTCCTCCAAGGATGTTTTTTATGTTTTTGTTTTCGTGGGAGAACAGAGGGGGAGAGCAGGGGGGGATTAGAGGCTGCCGAATACCATGCAGAGGACACCGGCGATGAGGATGCACTGGTCGATGATTTTGAGTTTGAGGTCGCCTTCGCGGAGCACGATTACGGCATAGATGAACGCCACGAGGGCACTGCATCGGCGTATCATCGAGGCTATCGACACCATTGAGCCAGGCTCGGAGAGGCACATGAAGAATGTCAAGTCGGCCACACAAATGAAGAGGGAAATGAAGAGGATTGACCATCGCCACTGGAATTTGTCGAAGCGCTTATTGCGGAACCTCAACAGTGCCATCACCACCGACATAATCACCAACTGATAGAACGAATACCACGCCTCCACATTCAGGGGCTTGAAATGCAGCATCAGGAACTTATCGTAAAGCCCACTCGCAGCCCACAGCAGCACGCTTGCCATGCCAGCCCAAAGCCACTTGTTTTGCGTGAACGAGATGCCTTCCTTATGCCCAATGAAACCTACCCACACCAGCGACACGAAGCCCAACACGATACCAATCCACTGGAGCGGACTGGGGCACTCGCCGAAGATGATGAGTGCGCCCACAAGCACCAGAATGGGGCGAACGGCATTGATGGAGGCTTGAATGGTGAGCGGCAAGTTTTTGATGGAGAAATAGCCCAGCAGCCACGAGGCGGTCACAATCACCGCCTTCACAAACAGATATAAGTGGCTCATGGGGTGGACGAAGTTGCCATCCATATCACCGAGGGTGTAGATGAGCACTGGCGACATGAACAGCGTGCAAAAAAAGGTGTTGAGGAACAACACGTGGAACACGTTGTTGCCCTCAAGCGCCAATTTTTTAACTATGTCGTAAAAGCCGAGGCTAATAGACGAAACTATAGCCAGTACTATCCACATATTGGTGATGCTTGCTTATTTATAAGTGGTAAAAATTAATAGAAAATCTCGGAATCTTGCGCAGGCTTGTTGTTCACGCCCTTGCTGTGCTCTGCCTCAATTTCCTTGTCGATTTGTTCAAATTCAGAATGATTGCTGTGGTATTCTGGAATAAACATCTTCATATTCTTAATCATGTCGTGAACATTTCCATGTTCGGCAAAGGAAATGATGTTGGAGATATTGTCGCACACGGTGTTGAAGTCGTAGGTGCGCACTTTCACCACCATGATTTTATCGTTTTCGGTGGAGTCGAGCGTTTTCTCCTTATCGTTGAGCAGTTCCTCGTAGAGTTTTTCGCCCGGACGAAGGCCGATTTCCTTGATTTCGATATCCACACCTGGGCGCAGACCTGCGATCGAAATCATGCGAGTAGCCAAATCGTAGATTTTCACTGGTTTTCCCATGTCGAACACATAGATTTCACCACCATTGCCCATACAGCCAGCCTCAAGCACAAGGCTACAAGCCTCTGGAATGGTCATGAAGTAGCGAATGATGTCGCGGTGAGTGATGGTGACAGGTCCACCCTCTGCAATCTGACGGCGGAAAATTGGAATCACAGAGCCGTTGCTGCCAAGCACATTGCCGAAGCGAGTGGTGATGAATTGAGTTTTCTTGCCTTTGCGCTTTGCGTCGAAGAAGAGCGATTGGGTGTAGGCTTCTGCCAGACGCTTGGTGCAGCCCATCACATTGGTTGGGTTCACAGCCTTGTCGGTAGAAATCATCACAAACTTATACACATCGTATTTGAGCGAGAGGTCGGCAATGTTTTTCGAACCCATCACATTGGTGAGCACTGCTTCCGATGGGTTGATTTCCATCATAGGCACATGCTTGTAAGCCGCAGCGTGGAACACGAATCGTGGACGATATTCGGCGAATGCACGCTCCATACGGTCGCGGTTCTGAACGTCGCCCATAAAGAGCACGATGTCGGCTTCGGGGAATTTCTCCTTCATTTCGAGTGCCATGTCGTGCATTGGGGTTTCGGCTTGGTCGACCAAGATGATTTTCTTAGCCTTATAAGTTGCCACCTGACGAACGATTTCGCTACCAATCGAGCCACAGGCGCCGGTAATCATCACCACCGAGCCACGGATATTGGAGCGCACGAGCGAATTGTCGAGCACGATAGGATCGCGGCCCAAGAGGTCTTCAATTTGCACGTTCTTAACGTGGGTGGAGATATTTGCACCCTTATCATCGCCATTCTCGTCGCCAGAAAATTCCTCAACGTGGTTGAGAGAGAGAATGCGCAAGTTGTTGTTGATAAAGAAATCGGCATATTCACGACCCACAAGTTTCACCTTGTCGTGGTTGAAGATGAGAGCGTGAATGCTGTTTTCCACAAAAGTGTTGACCAGCGTATTTTCATCGTAGGGGAACACCTTGAAACCGCTGATTTGAGCAGGTGGATTCGCTCCTTTTTCTGCCAACAAGCCAATTGGGTAGTATTCACCGCCAATCTCACTTTTCAAAGCGTTTGCCAGAATAATCGATTCGATCGAAGTGCCAAGCACCAACACACGCTTGCGTTCGGAAGAGTCATACTGCCTAAGCACTGTATAGGCGTGCTTGATAAGCAATCGCTCCATCACAAGGAACGAGAATGAAATGGCACCAATAATAACGATATTCCAAGAGCGAGCCAAGTCTTCGTAAGAGCAAACCGGCAACACGGCATTGATGATTAAAAGTAAAATCGTGCTACCTGCCACCACCAAAAATTCGCGGTAAAGGTCTTCAAAAACCGACAGACGAATAACGGAAATGTAGCTTTTGGTGATAAAAATCATCAGCAAATACACTGCAAGCACTATACCCCAGTTGCGGAGGAAAACGAGTGAGCTAATAGAGTGACCAGGAATAAACGCCTCACTGGTAGCCAAAAGAAGATAACTGCAGGAGATGATGATAAGGTCGACAAACAATACCATCCATCGTGGTGCTGTATTTGCTTTAATTGACGCCAACCATTTAATTTCCAAAAGTTTACTGATAATCTTATCCATAATAATTCTATATGTTATACTTAGGATTAACCAAATATGTATGTTTTAACCACCGTTTAAAATGTTTTCTTTTTTTCACATATTTCAAAAAACGATACAAAGTTACAAAATTATGGTTAAAAATCACAATTTGTAGTCATCCAAAGTGTACCAAATTAGAATTTTCTCAAAAATGGCATCAAAATGCCACACCAAAAAGCCCCAAAAGCCAACAGCATCGAAGATACCAGAATGTGTCAAAAAGAAAATGGTAGGGACGTGATACATCACGTCCGCCTATAATTGTTATAATATATTGAATATCAATCATTTGTCGCGGATGCGAATTATCTAAAGCACTGAAAAAGTCGAAAAGAGGGATTTAGAAGCCGTTGTAAACGGCATATTGTGGTTAACTCCATGCAAGCTCGCTTGCGAGCGCAGCTTGGAGACAGGTCAAAATATAGTGGCGAGCGTCGGAGACGGTCGGTCGTGGTAGCATCAACAGTTTTGACCATAACCGACCCTCTACGAGGCTCATACCCTCTTTAGTGCAATCTCCAAGCTGCGCTCATTCGCTCCTGCGGAGCTTCATTCGCTTGCATGGAGTTAACCATAATCAGCCGTTTCCAACGGCTACAAGCCTCCACAAAACCTTTACTTCATTCACTATTTTTATAGTTTTTCAGTGCTCTCGATACATCACGTCCGCCGATAATCATAATACCATATTGAATATCAACCATTTAACGCGGACGCGAAGTATCGCGTCCCTACCAGGCACCGTTTTCCGGGGGAATGGAAAAACCCCGATAATCAACCATAGGGTGATTATCGGGGTTGTAGCGAATCAAATATTGATAAACCTCAATCGGAGAGGTGAATCGATGATTTTCTTTCTAAAATTTGCGACCTTTTTACTTGAGAAGCATGTTGATGAGGGCAGAAACGTCGCCCACGTTCAGCAAGCCATCTTCGTTGATGTCGCCCTTAGCAGGAGCTGGAGCATTGCCCACGAATCCTACATTGATCGATTGTTCAAGCATTTTCATGTAGATGTCGATGTTCACGCTGAGCACGGTGTCGTTGAGTTTAGCGGTCATCGCAATGGGCACTTCGCCCAACATTGGACCCATCCAACCGGTAGACTCCACAGTTGGGTCGTCGCCAGCAGAGATAGTCACGTTCTTGTTGAACTTGATGGTGGTGATACCGTAAGCGTCGGTACCTTCGCAACCTTTCAATTCAATGTTACCAACAGGCAACACTTGGTCGCCAGCCACGAGTTTGAAGTTCTTGATGCTCAAGTCATAACCTGCGCCAGTCTTATCCACTGTGATGTTGGTTCCCATCGCAGTAGTGTCGCCGTTGATTGCAACGATGAGTTCGCCTTCGTAATTAGTTGCCATGGCCGATACTGCACATGCAGCAGCCACAAAAAATGCTAAAATCTTTTTCATAACTATTTCCATTTATTATTGTTTATCCTAAAATCAAAGTGATGAGTTCGGTCACATCAGCCACATCAAGCGCACCGTCGCCGTTGACATCGGCAACTTCGGTGCAAGTTCCCGAATTGAGCACCATATCGATAAGAGCAGAAGCATCGGCCACATCAAGCACACCGTCGCCGTTGATATCGCCCTTGAGCACTGGAGCGGCAGGCTTTTTGATATTGATTTCATAAGCCACTTGAGTTTTCAAGTCGGCAGAAACGGCGGTAATCACAGCCACATAGCCATCTGCGGTAGCCTCAACGAGTTTGGCCACCTTAGCGTCTACACCATCCTTCACCACCTCGAAATCGGCAGCAGAAACAGCCTCATCGGCAGCGAGTTCGATGCCTGTGGTTTGGATAGTAGCCAAATCGAGGGCTTGACCCTTGAAAGAGATTGATTTGATGCCAGCGTTGTACACGAGTTCGAGGTCGTCGATATACACAGAGTCGGCAGCCACAGTTTTTTTAATATATTTACCTTCTTCCTTTATGCTTCCCTTACCAGGAGTGGCATTAGTAGAGAAGGTCACCAAAATGGCTTTAGCTTGAGCACTGTCGGCTGCATAAGTGGCATAATCGAAGTCACAAGTCACTTGACGCCAATCGCCAGCTCTCATATTTTCCAAGTTTGGAGCTGCCACAGCCACCTTATTGTTATATGTTTTATCTTCTGGGTCTTGATAGTAAGTGCCATCAGTCACCACAGCGTTGAACGATGCATAAGGATAATCTGCAGTGGCAGAAGGGTCTGCCTGAATAAAGCGCAACCAGAATTTCACTGCATCGGGCTTAGCATTGATTGGAGTGGAGAATGGATCGCCGTTTGCATCTTTGCTGGTGTTTGAAAGGTCTGTTTCACTGTGGTTAGCAGCATCTGTAGCCGACAGCGCAGCGGCTTTCAACACACCATTGGTCATCGTGCCATTGGCAAGTACACCCCATACTTTTGAACTTGTAATCACTGCACTTGTTGATCCAAGCGAACCTGGACGCTTCCAATTAGAAGATTGCAGTTTATTGTTGTCTTTTGCAGTGCCTGCTAAGCCACCTTTCACACTTTCAAAACCGTGCCAGTGGCGTGGAGCTTTGTTCTTGTCGCTCCAAGTTTCAAAGTCGCTGTTAGGCATTTGGAAGTGGTTGCCCACATTCTCGAAAGTGACATTAATCACCTGACCGAGAGTCGTCATATTGATGTCGATATTCACACCAAGGAAACCATTGGTGTTGAACGACGACGACATTTTCACAGGCACTTCGCCCAACATTGGGCCCAGCCAAGCATCGTCGGCAATACCTGCGGCGTTGCCTTTCTGAATGGTGATGTTTTTATTCACATAAAGGGTGGTGAGATTGCCAGCAACCGCACCAGTCACATTTTCAATTACGATGTTGCCCACTGGGAGAACAGATTCTCCTTCACCGAGCATGAAGTTAAGAATACTCAAATTATACTTACCTGCATTCTCCACAATAGAGATAGTGGCAGGCTGAGTGCTACCCTCTCCGTTAATCGAAACGGTGAGATTGCCCTTGTAGTCGGTTGCCATTGCCGAAAGGGTCATGAGCACTGCACAAAACAATGTTGATAACTTTCTCATGTTTTTCTTTTTTAATTATAAATTAGCGTGTAAATATTTTTTATCCGAAATTAATAAAACGCATAAGTCACACCTATGGAACCATAGATAGGCACAAGCGTTTGCTCAATGATTTTGAATCCGCTACGGTGAATGCCGTGGAATCCGCACGAGAGATCGGCATACGCGCCAAATCGGCGGCCGAACGCCCAGTCCACACCCACATCGAAGCCCACTTGCCAGCGGCGCATGTCGGGGGTGAAGTCGTAGTCGCCACGCTCATCAGGAGTGGAGCCGAGCATCACCTTAGGGCCTGTGGGGTCGTCGACACGGAGATAGCCGTCGTAAGCCCAACCGTAAAACTCACGGCCTGTGAGATACGACACGTAGGGACCTGCCTTGAAGGTCACCTTCTTGTAGTGGAAAGTGGCTTGCACAGGGAAGGTGAACATCCATTGTGTGGTTTTGGTCACCACCTTGCCAGTGAACACGCCGCCGAGGCGCTCTCCACCTTTCACCATTTCCATCTTGTAGTTCTTCACCGAAGCATCTACCGACATACCTTTATTTTCAAAGCGCACACCCACCATCAATCCGAAATCGCCATCAAGCGGCTTTTCGGCGTTGATGCCAAAGGCAATATTGGGCGTGAGCGGAAATTTGTTCAATTTGCGAATGCTTGCCGGCATGTTGAGCGGAGCGGAGCCACCCAGATTGTAGCCTAAGCGTGCGCCATACTTCACATCGGAGAGCACTCCTTTGTGGAAAAAACTCTGCGCCTGAGCGCCTACGGCAGTGAGCAAAGCCACAGCGGCAATTAATATCGTTTTTTTCATTATTCTTCAGTTTGGCAAGTTAAACGAACCTTATCCACAAGGAGGCAGCTGCCGATGGCACCTTGGAACGAAGCACCTTCCTCGCTGCTGGAGAACACCACCGCAAGGTTGTAGCCCTTGTTGGCGAGAAGCTCCTTGTCGATTTCCTCATAATACTCAAATTCCACTTCAAATGGCGTCCATTGGCTGGTGGCTGGGAGCGATTTCACTTTCGCAAGCGCCACAATCAGCGGACTGGTAAGCACATTGTCGCCACGCAAGCGCACAGGGTTGCCCTGAGCATCGTGGTTGCGATACATCACAGCGTAGATTGAGCCTTCATCCACACGGCCTACCACCTCTTTACCTCTCTTGTCCTGGAATTTCTTACCCGGCTGATACTGATAGTAGCCCGACAATTTCACAGGTTCAAGGGTGAACGGCACGCCGAAGCGAGTGGCTGCCATGGCGTTGCCCAAGGCTTGCGACACGTGGTGTTTTTCAATAAGACCGATTCTGGCCGTGTGGATGAAGGCTCAATCTACGCTGTGATGTATGACCGGTGTCGCAAGTGGTGAGTTTCAGTGCCTTGCCGTCCATGCCGTCGATGGGCACGGTAGGATACTGGTCGGGGAGTGCCGACGACTTGCTCATCTTGTAGCCCGGATTGCCCGTAGCCCATTCGTTGCCGAAAGTGCCATCGAGACGTTCGTTGTGCCAGATGTAGAATTTTTTACTTTGTGGATCTAATTCAAAATTCTCGAAATCATACTTAATCACGCTTTTCACCACATGCACAGGCTCTGGCGAGATGGTGATTTTGTAGTCGCGGTGCCAGTTGCCGTCTTGCGAGGTCACACGATAACCCACCGGCACATCAGCCTGAAAGTCGTCGCCCTCGGTAATGCGCTGAATGGTGGCACCTTCGGTGATTTTAAATTCGAGCGTGATGCCGTCGAGCGGCGCGTTGCGTCGCACGTTAAACACCACCTCGTTGTCGGTATAGAGAATGGATTTGGCAGAATCGGTCTTATTGAAAAACACCTCATCTACGTGATTCGTGTGAAGAATCACCTGCTCGATGTCGCACTCCGCATTTAGCGGCTCATCCTTGCAGGAAGAGGCAAAAAGCAAGCACACCAAGCCCATTAATAACCCTATTTTGTGAAGCTTAAACATAGTTTTCTTAATGATGACAAATTAATTTTGTAACAGTTAGGCGCTAAAACACCAATTGCAAAGGTAATAATTATTTACCAAATTTTTGCACAATGAGTAATAATAGAATTAAAAATCAGACATTTTGACCATCAACAGCCAAAGAAAAAACGAAGAAACAGACCAAATCAATTCTTGATTAGCCGTTGGAAACGGCTGATTATGGTTAACTCCATGCAAGCGAATGAAGCGGTTCAGTGGAAAAATACTGGGGGACTGAAACAAAAACATAAAAAAACAGCCTTTTGGCGATGCCAGTGCTTCGCACTTGTCGTTAGTGCTGTGGCATGTCTGATTTCAAGCCGAGGCTTGAATCAGCCACAC
>OBCM01000176.1_pt1 | contig 9333 bp, 5 predicted proteins | sample 1495921 | NCBI WGS metagenome assembly OBCM01 (sample SAMN03418274, study PRJEB22391) | human gut metagenome | biome: human-gut; feature: organic feature; material: feces | host: Homo sapiens | place: Tanzania | collected 2013-01 | reverse complement strand
TGGCGTGTCGCTGGACACCGAATCACTCACTCATGGCGCATACGCTGTGAGAGCAGTAGATGCCCACGGTAATGTTCAGACCCTGAAATTCGTAAAATAATTCCAATCGTATAAAAAATAAGCCTCTTTCGGGCATATTGCAAAAAACTTAGATTATGCAGAAAGTGTGTTTTGCTTCAAGTCCTTTTATAGAAAATCACCCATTTTCAAATACAATGGATATTAAAGCTACTACAAAAGCCTTCGCTGTGCTCTTAAGATTTAGAGCAATGACAGATTAAGAAGAAAAAATCAATAAACAATAAAAAGAACAGATTATGAAACGCAAATTATTTCTCATGTTAGTGGTGATACTAAGCACCCTATCAGCTTCCGCCTACGATTTCAAGGTCGATGGCATCACCTATGAAAAAAATGATGATGGAAAAAGTGTGACAGTTACCTATGATGGTGATTACACAGGTGACATCGCCATACCAGAGAAAGTGACTTACGATGGCGCAACATACTCCGTCACCTCAATCGGCATTTCTGCTTTCATGGGTTACACAAGCTTGACCTCTGTTACCATCGGCAACTCTGTCACCGAAATCGGTATTGGTGCATTCATGAACTGTAGCGAGCTGACATCAGTCACCATCGGCAACTCTGTCACCGAAATCGGTATTGGTGCTTTCTCTGGTTGCACTGGCCTGACCTCTGTAACTTTTAATGCTGCAAATTGTAGTTCACCAAGTAGTAGCTCTGCGTGGTTTCAAGATTGTCCACTTACCAGCCTTGTTATTGGCAACGGCGTGAAGTCAATTCCCAACTTTTTAGCGTACTATCAAACGAGGTTAACAACGGTCACCATCCCCACCTCCGTCACCTCTATCGGCTGGTATGCTTTCTTTGGTTGCACAGGTCTGACCTCGGTGACCATCCCTAACACCGTCACCGAAATCGGCAGTTCTGCTTTCTCTGGTTGCACAGGCCTGACCTCTGTGACCATCGGCAACTCTGTCACTGAAATCGGCGACAGAGCTTTCGAGGGTTGCCGCGGTCTTACATCCGTTACTATCCCCAACTCCGTCACATTAATTGGCCAATATACTTTCGAGGGTTGCACAGGCTTGACATCCCTCACTTATAATGCTAAAAAAGCGACACTAAGAAGCGCCTGCTTTGAAGGTTGCCAATTCACCAATCTCGTTATTGGAGATCAAGTAGAAAGTATTCCGTCAAATCTTGCTACTGGTCAAGCAAAGTTGAGCACAGTCACTATCGGCACATCCGTCACATCAATCGGATATGGCGCTTTCGATCGTTGCACAAGGCTAACATCTATTATTTATAATGCAGAAAACTGCACAAGTCCCAAAAAAGCAGAAAACACATGGTTCAAACACAGTTCGCTTACCAGTATTGTGATTGGCAAAAAAGTGAAGTCCATCCCCAATTATCTTGCGCTTAACCAGATAAGTTTAAAAGAGATCACCATCGGAAATTCCGTTTCATCAATTGGCAACAACACATTCCAAGGTTGTAGTAACCTCACCTCTGTGGCAATTCCCAACTCTGTCACATCTATCGGCGAGTCTGCTTTCCAAGATTGCTGCAATCTGGCTTCCATTAATATTCCTACCCACGTCACATCTATCAACAACCGAGTTTTCCAAGGTTGTACCAGCTTGACTTCTATTAATATTCCCAACTCAGTCACCTCTATTGGTGTCAGTGCTTTCCAAGGTTGCAACAGTTTGGTTTCAATTAATATCCCCCACACAGTCACATCAATTGGCAACAGTGCATTCCAAGATTGTAGTGACTTGGCTTCAATTTATATACCTAACTCAGTTACATCAATCGGTAACAGTGCGTTTCAAAGTTGCAACAATTTGGTCTCTATTAATATACCTTATACTGTAAAAACAATTGGTAATAGTGTCTTCCAAAATTGTCGCTGTTTACCCTCTATTATTATCCCAAACTCTGTTACATCAATCGGTAATAGTGTTTTCCAAGATTGCAATAACTTGACATCTATCAATTTACCCAACTCTGTAAAATCAATTGGTAATAGTGCTTTCCAAAATTGTAGCCACTTGACATCTATTAATATACCTAACTCCGTCAAATCAATTGGAAACAGTGTATTTCAAGGTTGCGGAAAATTGGAAGCAATCAATATACCTAATTCCTTGGCAGCAATCAGTTATGGGACTTTTAAAGATTGCATCGGGCTTACGTCTGTCACAATCTCAAATTCAGTCAAAGAGATTGGAGAATGTGCATTCTCTGGTTGCACTAGTTTATCTTCAATTATGATTCCTAAATCAGTGATAGAAATCCAAAGTTACGCATTCAAAGGATGCACCAAATTAACCTCCCTCACAATTCCTGAAAGCGTTACAGCAATCGGGAGCAACGCTTTCTGTAATTGCACAGGACTTGAAACTGCAATAATTGGCAACTCTGTAGATAAAATCAATACAGGGACCTTTATGGGCTGTAGCAAATTGAGTAGCGTGACTATTGGCAATGGAGTTTATGACATTTACGATCAAGCTTTTGCTGGTTGCAATAACTTGAGTAAAATTTATTCGCTCAACGCAATTCCACCAGTGATTGCGGCTGCAACAACATTCGCTACCTACAATGCAGATGTGTATGCGCCAAAAGATGGTGTTCTCAGGTATCAGTATGGCACATATTGGAATAGGTTTAGGTCGTACCACGCTATTTCAACCGCAACTGGAGATATTGATGGTGATGGTGAAATAAATGTGGGCGATGTGACAGCACTTGTCAACAAACTGCTCAATGCCGCATCATTCGACGACGCTATGTGCGACATCAACGGCGACGGTGAAGTAAACGTAACCGACGTGACCTCCCTCATCAATATGATTCTTGAATAGCGCGCCCCACAAGTTCAAGCATTGTGGCTCCCACTTATCAAAAACAATTTGTGAGAAATTTGTGTTAATTCGTGGCAGGCTTTATTCCCACTAATTTGTGTGTGATTTTTAGCCACAAATTAGCACAAATTTACACGAATTTCTTTGTGGATTTCTTCACACCTATTTAATCCATTAAAATTCTATTTGCACCGATTTTTTTATGTTTTGGTGTTAATAGGATTATAATTGGGTTTAATGGGTGTTTTTTATTGGGGCACTCGGAGGGGCTGACTTCTAAAGAGAGGGGAAACACAAGATTTGACATAGGATATTTTTATTCGTGTAATTTGTGAAATTCGTGGTTGGCTTTACCCACACTAATTTGTGTGTGTGATTTTCAGCCACAAATTAGCACAAATTTTACACGAATTGTTTTTTGTAGATTATTTCAACACCCTAATGAATGCAGATTATTGGGGGAGGCAAGGCGTTGTCATCTCTAAAAACAAAGAAGGCTTCACCTTTGCTAACCCTGGTCGTTTGCGTATATCAAAAAGCGAGGCCATAGGAGGCTGCACTTCTGACCCACGCAATAGCACAATACTTAAGTTTTTCTCCCTTATCCGGTTTGGAGAACGAGCAGGGAGTGGACTGAATGGTATTATGTATGTTTGGAACCATGTTTATCACACTGAGGCCTCAATTGATGAGAAAGATGGAGAGGTGGACAGGACTATTCTCACGCTTCCTTATAATGGTCAAGAACAAGATGTTGATGCAATGTTGCAGTTGTACGATGATTACGAACAGTTTTCCAACGATGTCGTTGATAAAAGTTTAAATCGGATTCAACATACTGAAGATGTCAACGATAGAACCGCTTTAAAACAACTTATCAACGACAGGTTGTCGAAATCTCCCAATATCAACGACAAGTTGTCAATAACAGCAGATGTCGTTGATAAACTTGTGGATATTGTATGTTACATTCGTAGATATAATCATGCTAAGGCAGGCTCAATTTCCAATTATATTGGTAAAAGCGTGTCAAGAACAAGAGAATATCTCCAAGCACTTATTGCAATCAAAATGGTTTTACCTGAAGGTGGTAACAAGAACCGCACATATAGCGTTGTGGTGGACAATACCGTCAAGTTGTAGGAACAGTCTATAACTGACAAAGGAAAACCAAGAATTTCACAACTCACACTCTAAGTTTTTCTGAATCAGTGTGGGTTTTTTGTGATGGAGGGTGGGGAGATTGGGGGGAATTGGGAAAAAATTAGTACCTTTGTATGCGCAAATATGCAATTATTGTTTAACCCACTAAAATTCTACGACTACGACGAGCATTAATAAATGGCGTATTGAGGATAGCGCCGAACTGTACAATATCAATGGCTGGGGCCTTAAGTATTTCTCTATCAATGAACAGGGACATATCACCGTCACTCCTAAGCAGAGTTGCGTTGGGGTGGATTTGGTGGATGTGATGGACGAATTGCGTACTCGCAATATTACCGCGCCGGTCCTGCTCCGCTTCCCCGATATTCTCGATAATCGCATCGAGAAGATTTCTTCATGCTTCAAAAAAGCCGCAAAAGAATATGAATACAAAGCCGAGAACTTTGTGATTTACCCTATCAAGGTGAATCAGATGCGCCCGGTGGTGGAGGAAATCACCAGTCACGGCAAGAAGTTCCGCATCGGTCTTGAGGCTGGTTCAAAACCTGAGTTGCACGCCGTTCTCGCCATCAATATGGCCGACATCGGTGAAAATTCGCTCATTATCTGTAATGGCTACAAGGATGAGGGCTACATCGCTCTTGCGCTGCTTGCGCAGAAGATGGGTCGCAAGATTTTCCTGGTGGTGGAGAAGTTGAATGAACTGCACCTCATTGCCAGAGTGGCTGAACAGATGGGTATTCGCCCCAACATCGGCATTCGCATCAAACTCTCATCGTCGGGTAGCGGCAAATGGGAGGAAAGCGGTGGCGACCGTAGCAAGTTCGGATTGAACACCAGCGAACTTTTCGAGGCCCTCGACTTCTTGAAGGACCATAAGATGACCGACTGCCTGAAGTTGATTCACTTCCATATCGGTAGTCAAATCACGAAGATTCGCCGCATTAAGAATGCGCTGCGCGAGGCTTCACAATTCTATGTGCAACTCACTGCCATGGGATTTGACCTCGATTTTGTGGATATTGGCGGCGGTTTGGGCGTGGACTACGACGGTTCGCGCAACAGCGTTTCGGGCCACTCGATGAACTATTCTATTCAGGAGTATGCCAACGATGCCGTTTACACTTTCGTGGATGTGTGCGACAAGCATGGCATCAAGCACCCTAACATTATCAGCGAATCGGGCCGATCGCTTTCGGCTCACCACTCGGTGCTGGTGATGGAAGTGCTCGAAACGGCTGGTCTGCCATCGTGGGACGATGAAACCGACACACTCAACGACGACGACAACGAACTCGTGAAGGACCTTTACGAGATTTACGATAAAATGAACAAGTCGCGACTGCTGGAAGACTGGCACGATGCCCTCCAGATTCGCGATGAGGCTCTCGACCGCTTCAGCCTCGGCTTGATTGACCTGCGCACACGCGCCATGTGCGAAAAACTGTTCTGGTCAATCGCTCGCGAGGTGAGTATGATTGCCGAAGATATGAAGCACGCACCCGACGAGCTGCGCAGCGTGACGAAGATGCTGCCTGAAAAGTATTTCTGCAACTTCTCGCTCTTCCAGTCGTTGCCCGACAGTTGGGCCATCGACCAGGTGTTCCCCGTGATTCCGCTTTCGCGGCTCAATGAGCGCCCCACCCGAAGTGCCACTTTGCAAGACATCACTTGCGACAGCGACGGCAAGATTGCCAACTTCACATCGGCTCAAGGAATTACCCACGCTTTGCCTGTGCACCCATTGCGCAAGGGGGAGCACTATTATTTGGGCGTGTTCCTTGTGGGCGCGTATCAGGAAATTTTGGGCGATATGCACAACCTGTTTGGCGACACCAACGCCGTGCACATCGATGTGTATAAAGACCGCTACGAAATCAATCAGGTGATTGACGGCGAAACCGTGGCTGAGGTGCTCGACTATGTGCAGTTCACACCAAAGGAACTTGTTCGCAACGTAGAGGCATGGGTGTCGGAATCGGTGCGCACTGGCAAGATTTCGAGCGACGAAGGCAACGAGTTCGTTCGCAACTACCGTGCCGGACTTTACGGCTACACCTACCTCGAAAAAGATTGATGCCCGATGCGATACTTCATGCGATTGGCATATAATGGAGCATCATTTCACGGTTGGCAAATTCAGCCCCACGATGTGTCGGTGCAGGAAACGCTTGAAAAGGCGCTTTCCACCGTGCTTCGTGAGCAAATAAGCGTGACTGGTGCAGGCAGAACCGACACAGGCGTGAATGCCTGCACCATGATAGCGCATTTTGATGTGGCGAATGGCATTGCCGACACGAAGAGGCTGGTGCGCCAACTCAATGCCATCGTGGGTCACGACATTGCCGTTTACACCATTTTCCCCGTTCACGACGATGCCCACGCCCGATTCGATGCCACCAGTCGTACCTATAAATACTATCTGCACACGCAGAAAAATCCGTTTTTAGAGCGATTCAGTTGGAACTGCCATTATCAGCTCGACTTCGAGTTGATGAACGAGGCGGCAGAGCGAATGTTGGCGTTCACCGACTTCACCTCGTTCAGCAAACTCCACACCGATGTGAAAACCAATAATTGCAAGGTCACTCACGCACGATGGGAGCAGGAGGGCGCGCAGTGGGTGTTTACTGTCACTGCCGACCGCTTTCTCCGCAATATGGTGCGCGCCATAGTGGGCACACTGGTGGAAGTGGGCCGACACCGCATCACTGTTGACGAATTTTGCCAAATCATCGAGCGTAAAGACCGCTGCTCGGCTGGACAGTCGATGCCCGGCCACGCCCTGTTTCTCCACGGCATCACTTACCCCTATCCAATAGAATAATCAAAAAGACACAAATAATTCTCGCAACCACCATGTGGGAATGCGATAATCCACGTCCGCTCAAAACGGCAACTAATCAACTTGGTTCAGTGGAAAAATACTGGGGGACTGAAACAAAAACATAAAAAAAACAGCCTTTTTGCGATGCCAGTGCTTCGCACCTGTCGTTAGTGCTGTGGCATGTCTGATTTCAAGCAAGGTTTGAATCAGTCACACCACATCACCAACGCCGCCCTCCTCAGTGAGGTCGGTGGCATCGCCAAAAGGATAAAAACCACTCGCCTTCGGCGAAAAACCAATCTTCAGAAATCAGATTATCCGAAAACGCAAATAAAAAGAGGTCCGAATTCATTATGCATGGTGAAATGTGATAATGTGAGTTTGTATCAAATGATTAATATTCAATGTCTTATATTGATTGTAGGCGGACGTGAATTATCTTATCTTCACCTTGGATTGTAGCATGATGGGCGCAAAATGAGTGGGGGAGGATTTTATGGAGTCAGATAATTTTATTAATTTTGAGAAATTTGAGTATTCAATCTTGCTCTCAAGTTTTTTGAACATAACTAACTATTTTATAAATATTTCTTTACATGAAAATGAAAAGTATCATCTATTCAGTAGCCGCTGCCTCCATCGCTATGATGGGCATCGACGCTATGGCTTGCACCAACCTTTTGGCTGGCAAAAACGCCACAATCGACGGTAGTGTTCTCATTTCTTATGCGGCCGACTCGCACACCCTTTACGGCGACTTGCAGTATCTCCCTGCCGCCGACCACAAGCCGGGCGATATGCGCGAAATCCGTGAGTGGGACACCGGCAAGCACCTGGGCTACATTCCTGAAGTGGCTCACACCTACGCTGTGGTGGGCAATATCAACGAGCATCAAGTGACTGTGGCAGAGAGCACTTTCGGTGGTCGCCATGAGTTGGCTGATACCACAAAAGATGCGATTATCGACTACGGCAGCCTGATATATCTTGCACTTCAACGCTCACGCACCGCGCGCGAAGCCATCAAGGTGATGACCGATTTGGTGGCAAAATACGGCTATTGCAGCGAGGGCGAATCGTTCTCTATCGGCGATCCTAACGAACTGTGGGTGATGGAGATGATTGGCAAGGGCGGCAAGGAAAAAGGTGCTGTGTGGGTGGCTATCCGCATTCCCGATGACTGCATCAGCGCACACGCCAACCAAAGCCGCATCTATCGCATTCCGCTGAAAGACAAGCAAAACTGTATGTATAGCAAAGACGTGATTTCTTTCGCTCGCAAGATGGGTTACTTCAGTGGCAAAGATGAGGATTTTGAATTTTCAAGAGCATATTCTCCTGCCGATTTCGGCACACTCCGTGGCTGCGATGCCCGCGCGTGGAGTTACTTCAACCGCTTCAAGAGCGGCATGGACGCATATCTCCCTTTCATCAACGGCAAGAAGGGCGCTGAGGTGATGCCACTGTATGTGAAGCCCGACCGCAAGTTGAGTTGCCGCGACGTGCAAAACATGATGCGCGACCACTTCGAAGGCACTCCTTTCGACATGACAAAAGACCCAGGCGCAAAGAATTACTTCGACGTGCCTTACCGCTATCGCCCAATGGATTTCACCGTGAATGGCGTGAAATACAGCCATGAGCGCGCCATCGCCACACAGCAGACCGGTTGGGTGTTTGTGTCGCAAATGCGTGCCAATCTGCCTGACCCAGTGGGTGGCTGCCTTTGGTTTGGTGTAGATGATGCCAACACAGCTGTGTTCCTGCCAATGTATTGCAGCATCACCGAAGTGCCAGAGAGTTATCGTCAAGGCAAGGGCGACCTCTACAACTTCGATTTCGATGCCGCCTTCTGGGTGAACAATCTGGTGGCAAACCAAGCCTATCACCGCTATTCTCAAATGATTCCCGACATTCGCAAAGTGCAAGGCGAGATTGAGGACAAGTGCGCCAACGACCAGCCTGCTATCGAAAGCCGCGCTGTGGAATTGCTGAAAACGAACCGCGACGAGGCTATCCAGTATCTCACCAACTACAGTGTGAACACCGCTCAAAACGCCACCGCACGCTATCAGGATTTGGCAAAATACCTGTTTGTGAAGTATCTCGACGGCAACCGCAAGAAAGAAAAGGACGGAAAATTCCTCCGCAACGAATACGGTATGCCAGCGCAGCCCGACTTCCCAGGCTACACCCAAGACTACTATAATCAGTTTGGCATTCCAAGTTGCGACCACCTGAAGGAAGTGGAGCCTGAGAAATAAACCCTCAGTGGAAAATTACTGGGGCAATGATTATACATTGTTGCCGAATCGTGAATGTAATCAAAAACAAAAACATAAAAAACAGCCTTGGAGCAATGTGGAATGCTTCGCATTTGGCGGTGCGACTGTGCGCTTTGCGTCATTGGAAACGAGTTTCCATGCCGCCAACCACACA
>OBCM01000175.1_pt1 | contig 9383 bp, 9 predicted proteins | sample 1495921 | NCBI WGS metagenome assembly OBCM01 (sample SAMN03418274, study PRJEB22391) | human gut metagenome | biome: human-gut; feature: organic feature; material: feces | host: Homo sapiens | place: Tanzania | collected 2013-01 | reverse complement strand
ATATCAACACAATAGAAGTTTGCCCGCTTTTTTTCTCCACTTCATAGCCACCAAAAGGCTCTGCCCTTTAGAAACCTGAGAAGGGCAACGTTGCCCTTTCTAAACCTCCGCCAACAAGACTCTGTCTTTTTGGATTATCTGCCAGACGGCCAGCCTTCTGGACTTCTAGTAGACTATCCTATAAAAATTATCGTTTTCATCTACTTCCCAAACTTGTATGTCATTTAATAAATGCCCATAAGTTCGCAAGTAGTATTGTGCAAGCGTTTCATTACGCTTTTTTGATAAGTCTTTTTTCATTGCGATAATTTTTATAGCCGATGCATCCGCATTTCTTAAATACAAGACAGCTTCATTTAATGTAGCCATCTTTGCACTAGGAACATTATTCCCTTTAGTCCAAGAATAACACTTACACTCAATTATTACAGATGAATCAGAGGCCACACAATCAAAACGGTGTTCTTTCTCTGGATTTCCTATTTTTACGGCCTTTTCTTCAATGAATGATTTCTGGAACTTATTTTTTGCAAGTTCTAAAACCTTCTGTTGAAATACTTTTCCTTTTTTAGGGTTATCGGAATTTGACATATCTTTATAGCATACCTTTGAGTTACATACCAAGCTCAGTTTTAGAATCCTGATATTCTTCTGAGCCGAATGCACAAAGCATTACATTAACATCATAATCAGGATAATCCTGAACAAACTTTTTATATGCTCTTCCACATTGTTTTGCAGATTCCCTTGCGGGATTAGGAAGATTTTCCCCCCCCCCAAAAAAAAAAAATACCTGAGCTGATTAAAGGAAATGAAATACTATGCAAGCCATTGTCCTTTAATAAAACAAGAGAATTATAGTAAGCATTAAAAAGTTCAAGAAATGCTTTAGGAGTTCTGCCAAAATCTGGGCCGACTGCATGGATAATGTGTTTTGCATTTTTCATATTAAAAGCAGGAGTTATTACTGCATCGCCATCTTTTACAGGTGTCTGTTGTTTAGAACAAGCTTGTGTTAATTCTGTTGTTCCACATCTATCAAAAATTACTTTGCAGATTCCACCACCCTTTCTAAGACCTGAGTTAGCCGCATTTACAACGGCATCAGCAGTCTGGTCGGCACAGCTTCCATGAATTAATTTAAAATCAGACATTTAAGCTCCCATATATTACACACCAAAATATTTCTCAAAGAACTCTTTAAGCCGTTCAATGACAGTCTTCTTTACTTCGCTTCTATTACCACCGCCAAAACGGGAAACAGGCGGAAGAATTCTGTCTATATCAATTCCTGTTGTACGGAGTACACCATCACGGAAAGAGTTTTCAATAAAGGTCTTTGTTTCCTCTGGTTTAAGTTTTTGCTCCGCGATAATTGCAGTAAGTTCTTCTTCCCGTTTTTTAGCAATATAGCTCTGCCAATCCTTTTGAATATCGGTTGAAGTGTTTATCTGAGCAATGAAGTCTTCAATAAGCTGTTTCTTACTTCTAAGTTCAATACTTCCGCCGATAGCCTTTTTAATATCTACAAGAATTTCTACATCCTGACAGTTAGAATCATGATATTTTGCAACAAGCATCAGGATGTAATCGATGTTTATATCAACTTGCTTGATAAGCTCCATTTCAAAGACAATATCATCGTTGATGTTTTCTTTTTCAGCTTTTTCGTCTGGCCTGATTTCATCATGAATGTCGATATAATGGCTCTGGTAATCCTGTAAGTCATTTATTTCAAGAAGTGTATCACCTTCAAATTGGTCGAAGGTTGTAAGAATGTTACGCATACGAAGAATTGCACCGTAAAGCATAACAAACTCTTTTTTTGCTTCCTGAGTGATTACATTGTTTTTGAAACCTTCAAGCGGGAACTTTGTCAAAAGTTCATCCACAAGTTCGGTATAGCCTTTATGGTATTTGTCTTTTTCATCGGTAAAGCCGTTATAGTAATCATCAAAACTACGAAGGAGAATTGTTCCTTTAGCGTTTTTATCTCCGAACAAAGCTATAGCTTCATCTGTTTTTTCAGACAAGTCACGGAAGCACACGATATTACCGAATGTCTTTATTGAATTCAGAATACGATTAGTACGGCTGTAAGCCTGAATAAGTCCGTGCATTTTAAGGTTTTTATCTACCCAGAGAGTATTCAGCGTTGTAGCATCAAAGCCTGTAAGGAACATATTTACAACGATAAGAATATCAAGTTCCTTGTTTTTCATACGCAGGGAAACATCTTTGTAATAGTTCTGGAACTTATCCGAAGAAGTGTCATAATCCGTATGGAACATTGCATTATAATCTTTGATGGCACTTTCAAGATAATCACGGCTTACTACATCAAGTCCTGCTGTATCATCTGAATTTTCATCGTCTACAAATCCATTTTCATCCTCAGCTTCATTTGCGCCGAAGCTGTATATCATACCGACTTTAAGCCCGCATTGCGGATTTTCAGAAATCTGCTTTTTGAATTCCGCATAGTATTTTATGGCCGTCTCTATGGACTGCACACAGAACATGGAATTGAAGCCAGAGATATGTTTCAGTTCCTTCTGTTCTTTTACGCTTCCCCTGTCTTTTGCCTTTGCACTTTCAGCGATATTTGTAAGAGCCTTGAACTCATACACACCACCGTGAGTGTTACGTTTTGTTTTCTGGTCGAAGTGTTCGATTATGTATGAAACAACGGCAGAAATACGCTCAGGAGCAGATAGAGCATTTTCTTTGTCGATTCCTGCTACATCCTTATCCTTTACACCGTCTTTCATCCTGATTGTTTTTATATAATCGATGCGGAAAGGCAGAACATTATGGTCGTTGATTGCATCCACAATAGTGTAAGTATGAAGCTTTTCGCCAAAGGCCTGATCCGTAGTCCTGATTCCGCCCGCTCCGTTTGCACCCGCATTTTTCTGGAAGATTGGAGTACCCGTGAAACCGAACAGATGGAATCTCTTGAATGACTTTACAATGTCCTTATGCAATTCACCAAACTGAGAACGATGGCATTCATCGAAAATCAAGACAATGTGACTTTGGAAAATTGGATGGCTTTTATTCTTTTTAATGAATATTCCTAGCTTTTGGATTGTTGTAATAATAATTTTACAGTTATCATCTTCCAACTGCTTTTTAAGGATGGCCACAGACTTGTTTGAGTTAGCCGCATCCTTCTGGAAGCGGTCGTATTCTTTCATTGTCTGATAATCCAAGTCTTTGCGGTCTACAACAAACAAAACTTTGTCGATGCAGTCCATTTGACTTGCGAGAATTGCAGTTTTAAAACTTGTAAGAGTTTTTCCGCTTCCTGTTGTATGCCAGACAAAACCGCCTGCTTCTATAGTTCCTTCTTTGTGATAATTGCTTGATATAAGAATCTTATTCAAAATGCGCTCAGTAGCCGCAATTTGATAAGGTCGCATTACAAGAAGCGTGTTGTTTGTATCAAAAACACAATACTTTGTAAGGATATTTAAGATTGTATGTTTTGCAAGGAAAGTACGGGTAAAGTCTTCAAGGTCGTTGATGATTTTATTATTTGCATCAGCCCAATAAGATGTGAACTCAAAAGAGTTACTTGTTTTCTTTCCACTTCCTTTTTTGCTTGTCTGCTCTTTAATGCTTGCTTCACGAGTTGTATTAGAAAAATACTTTGTATTTGTTCCATTTGAAATAATAAAAATCTGGATGAACTGAAATAGGCCTGCTCCCGCCCAGAAGCTGTCACGGTTATAACGGCGAATCTGATTAAAAGCTTCGCGGATATTTACACCACGTCTCTTTAATTCACAATGCACAAGAGGAAGGCCGTTTACAAGGATAGTTACATCATAGCGATTAGAATATCGCCCACCTTCTGGAGTGAACTGATTTATTACTTGCAGATAATTGTTATGGATATTCTTTTTATCAATCAGGTAAATGTTTTTAGTTGAACCATCATCACGAGGAAGAACTTTAATATAATCACTCTGAATGGAAAAAGTCTTCTCTACAATTCCTTCTGTATCATTTGCAAGATAATGGCCATAAAAACGCGCCCATTCTGTTTCACTGAATGTAATTTTATTGAGTTTTTCAATTTGCTTTTAAGGTTTTCTACAAGGTCGTCTTCTGTCTTAATTGTAAGATATTCATAGCCCTGTTCCTGCAAGTCTTCAATAAAGTTCTTTTCAAGCTCCGCTTCGCTCTGGTATGAACGCTTACGGCGGGCAAGCGGAATATATTCTGATACAACGGTCGCTTCGTTTGTTTCGACTATGATATTATACATTTTGTAACTCCTTTTCTTTCTTTAATTGAAAAGCAATCTTACTGTCTAAGACTTTTCTTTTGTTCGGTATATCAGAAAGATAATCACCAATAGAATTATCTAAATAATAATCTTTTATGTATTTGAATAAATGATATGTCAAAAGTGAATCACTAAGAGGATTATGTGCATCATGCTCAAACGAGAACATTGACGCAAAACTTCCAAGATTATTGCACTTATGATTTCCTTTTATGTCAAATAACGTAGAAAGCTCTTTTACATCGTAAAACTTACCCGTTATAGGCTCATAATCATGCAATTTTAATTGATCGTTAAGTGAAGCAAATTCTTCCTTTCCAAAACAGACAGAAATAAAATTTTCATCAATCAATTTTGGTTTAAGAAAACAAATAAAAGTATCAAAGCAATCACAAACAATAGACTGATTGAACAAGAGTTCTTTCTTTTGCTTAGGCTGTGTCCTGCTAGATAAATCTATTGAATCATCAATTACAATATTCTTTTCTACAATGTTAAAGTTTTCATCTGCAATAATATATCCGAGCATATAAATCTTTGTGTTGTTTATTCTCTCAGTATCCCAGATGAAATACATTTAACACCTCTTTTTTCTCTAAGCTTCTATCCTGTCAAAAGTCAGAAGCTTATCCCTGTAATACTCATATTGTTTCTGCCTTGCTTCAATTTCAGCAGGAAGGCCTGAAGAAATATCGTTGCAAAGGCTGTCAAAACGGTCGAGGATTTTTACAATCCTTTCCTGCTCTTCACAAGATGGAACAAGTAGAACAACTTTATTCAAAATCTCTTGTGTCAGGCTAGGAACTCCGCCCGCCTTATTTAAGTTTTCTAAATGCTCTTTCAAAAGTAAATAGAACAAATACTTTGGAACTACAATTTCCTGATTTATTTCCGTATAGAAAATTGTATCTACATTCCAAAACTCACTATCTACATAAAACAAGTTAGCAAGGCTTCCTTTTCGTGGAATCAAAACGGTCGGCTTATTGTAAACGGATTTATCTACATAAGTCATAATACCGCCAGAACCATAAACAGGAATGTTTCCACTTCCTAATGCTTTATAATCCTTCCCATTTTTTATTTTCGCAATCTCGCCCAGACGAACAATCGCATAACCAAAAACATATTGAAGCAGTTTTATTTCATCTGTTCTGTTCTGTTCTGTTCTGTTCTGTTCTGTTCTGTTCTGTTCTGTTCTGTTCTGACAAGATTGTGTTTCCGCTATTTGCGAATGTCAATAACAAATCGCGGTAATACTCATATTGTTTTTTGCGAGCTTCTATCTCCGCAGGTAAACCAATTTTCAAGTCCGTACAGATGGAATCGAAGTTATCAAGGACATTTGCTATTTTTACTTGCGTTTCTAATTTAGGATATTTTATTTCAAGTTTCTCCAAAGTAGAAACAGCTAAGCCAGGTTGTGCCCCTGCTGACTTATATTGATTTAAATTCATCCATGTAAGTAAATGAAACAAATATCTTGAATCTAAGTCTTTCAATATCTTAACAACAACTGCATGTTCAGTTGCATAAAATTGGCCTTCTGCATATTGAACATTTCCACAAAGTGCCCCTTGTCTTCCAATAATTGAATAACACCCTTCATGTGAAAAACGGTTCAAATATCCACGTAAACCATTTCCGCCATAAACTGGAAAATAATTGTCTTGTTTTTCTTGTGATATTTCCATCGCAGAAATTGCCTTTCCTGCTCTCATTTCACAAATATCTCCCAGTTTTGCAGTGACAACTTTTGTTTCTCTTGTTAACAGCGAGTCGCGGTAGTATTCATACTGCTTGCGACGAGCTGTAAGCGAGGTAAATTTATCGAGTATACGCACGACTTCTTCCTGCACGGGGAGAGGGGGCACGGGAATTTGAATGTTTAATAATTTATCTGGAGTAACTTCGATAACTTTTGTTCCATGGGCAAGTTTTACTTTCTGCTTATAAAAATGCTCCGAATGAAAGTAATAAGACATATAACTCGGATTCTGGTTATGATGAATAATTGCTGTATGTCCACTAACAGCGATATTTTCTTTTCCTAACCATGCAACGCAGCTACAAACATCATCAACATTTTCACTTGTAACCGCCATAACTATATCATTGGGCTGAGCTTGTTTTGATTTATTAAAAACTTTATCTGAAACAAATGTCAGTGTCTTATCAGTCGTATTCTTAAAATGAGTATACATCTGCCCATAATGAATACACGGCTTACCAGTTTCGACAAAGTCTTTTTTCTGAAAATTGCCACCACGAATTACGGTTGCAAACTCTCCAAGCGTTTTATATTCCACGCCATTCGGACAGAGTTCTTTTATCAATTCTTCAAGTTTGGTCATTTTTTTTCCTCGTCGGTTGCATCGGATAAAATTGGCAAATTTAATGCGGACAATTCAAGACTTGAAATTGTTGTAAGCTGTTTTACTGCGGTTTCTCGTAATAGAATAAGTCTTTTTGCTTGTTCCATTCCCTGTGAAATAAGAATTGCATTATAACTTTCAAGATTTGCAAGGACCAGAAGATGGCTTATGCTGGCATAATCGCGTATGTTTCCTTTTTTCTTCGGATTTTCGTTTCTCCATTCTTTTGCAGTTTTTCCAAAAAGAGCAACATTCAACAAATCTGCTTCATCGGCATAAACAAAAGATTTTTGCTGCGGAGTGAGTTCATTTGGTATAAGATTTTCTTTTATTGCATCGGTATGAATGCGATAATTCAACTTTGAAAGTTCACGATTAAGATTCCAGTTTAAGGAAAGACGACTGTTTTCATCAGACTTAAGTCGCCTGTAATCTTTCATAATATATAGCTGAAATTCAGGAGAAAGCCATGTTGCAAAAGACATCGCTATATCACTATGAGCAAAAGTCCCTCCGCCATAGCGACCAGATTTAGAAACAATCCCGATGGCATTCATTTGTTCTATCCACTTAGTAGGTGTCATTACAAATCGATTTGCCCCGGCTTCATTTTTAACCGTGTCGAATTGCACACGGTTAAAATCAGGATTATGTAAAGTTTCCCACACACCAAGAAATTCAATTGTATTGCGATTTCTCATCCAGTTTTGAATAACAAAGCGAGGATCATCTTCATTTCGATATTTTGCAATATCTGTTAAAGAAATATATTCATTTTCAAAGTCTGTCGTATAAATTCCAATTTCAATGCCTTGTGCATGTATTGTTTCTTTAACTGTTTTCATTTAGTTTTCTCCTTACAATTGCGCACGCACTGCGTTCATAATTTATCCTTCTATCTTAGCGATTATCTTGTCGATTTCTGCACGGAGTTTGTTTTCTTTTTCCACAATCTCTGCAATCTGAGCGTTCAGAACTTTAATATCAATTACTTCTCTTGTGTCTTCAGCTTCAACATAGCTTGAAACAGAAAGATTATATTCATTCTGGGCAATTTCATCGTTATTTACCAAACGGCTTACATAGTCTATTTTTTCTTTACGTTCGGTAAAGACTTTGAGGATGTTTTCAATGTTTTCTTCTGTAAGTTTGTTTGAATTAGTTACCTTTACACATTCTTTTGATGCATCAATAAAGAGGGTTTTACTTTCTGCTTTACCTTTCTTCAAAACCATAATGCAGGTTGCAATAGAAGTTCCAAAGAAAAGCTTGTCAGGAAGCTGAATAATACAGTCGATGTAGTTGTTATCAACAAGATATTTGCGGATTTTCTGTTCAGCTCCGCCACGGTACATAATGCCAGGGAAACAAACGATGGCCGCAGTTCCATTAGTTGCAAGCCAAGATAGCGAGTGCATAATAAAAGCAAGGTCTGCCTTTCCCTTTGGAGCCAAGACACCCGCAGGACTAAATCTCTGGTCATTTATAAGAATTGGATTGTCGTCGCCTTCCCACTTGATAGAATAAGGCGGATTAGAAACGATTGCTTCAAAAGGCTCATCATCCCAATGTTTCGGATCTATGAGCGTGTCGCCAAGCTTGATGTTAAACTTGTCATAACTTACATCATGCAGGAACATATTGATTCGGCAAAGGTTGTATGTCGTGATGTTGATTTCCTGTCCGTAGAATCCCAGACGAACATTATCAGCACCCAAGATTTTTGCAAACTTCAAAAGAAGCGAACCTGAACCACAGGCAGGGTCGTAAACTTTGTTTACTGTCTTTTTACCTACAAGAGTAATCTTTGTAAGAAGTTCAGATACTTCCTGAGGTGTATAATACTCGCCACCGCTCTTTCCGGCATTGGAAGCATACATACCCATAAGGTATTCGTAAGCATCGCCGAAAGCGTCTATTGAATTATCATTGTAATCACCGTTACCAAGATTCATGCTGTTAATGCCGTTCATCAGCTTAACAAGCATTTCATTTCTTTTTGTAACAGTTGCACCAAGTTTATTTGAATTTACATCAATATCATCGAACAGGCCTTTAAAATCGTCTTCGCTGTCAGTTCCAAGAGCTGAACCTTCAATTTCCTTGAAGATTTTTTCAAGCTTTTCGTTCAGGTCTGTATTATCTTTATTTGCTTTTTCAAGTACATTGCAGAAGAGCTGAGAAGGAAGAATAAAGAATCCTTTCTCTTTTACAATATCGTCTTTTGCTGTTTCTGCTTCTTTGTCAGAAAGTTTTGAATAACGGAAATCTTTGTTTCCTGCTTCCCATTCACCTTTTGAAATATAATGGTCTAAGTTCTCAGAAATATATCTGTAAAAGAGCATTCCAAGCACATACTGCTTAAAATCCCATCCGTCTACGCTTCCACGAAGGTCGTTTGCAATTCCCCAGATTGTACGGTGGAGTTCCGCCCTTTCAGTCTCTTTTTTGTTGTCTGCCATTTTTATCATCCTACAAGAGAATTATATATCCCTTTTGTGTCAAAGAATGGCACTATAAAAAAAATTCTTCGACACGAAATTCAAATAATTATAGCACAAAATTGACACTTTATGGAGATTTGTTTAGGAATTATTTCATCTTCTTTCTATATATGCAGATAGGAAAATTCTTCCTCGACCAATCGCCATTTTAACAACCGACACCTACTTAAAGTACTCACTTTAAGTAAAAAATATTGTACCTTATAG
>OBCM01000171.1_pt1 | contig 9441 bp, 8 predicted proteins | sample 1495921 | NCBI WGS metagenome assembly OBCM01 (sample SAMN03418274, study PRJEB22391) | human gut metagenome | biome: human-gut; feature: organic feature; material: feces | host: Homo sapiens | place: Tanzania | collected 2013-01 | reverse complement strand
TGCCATGAATTAGTAATTTAAGAAAGTCGACTTGTTTGTTGACTTTTTATGGGAGGTTTAATATGTTGGAAACCACGAAATTTGATGTTGCAGAATACCTAGATACAGAAGAACTTAGAAAAGGCTACCTTGAGATTGTTGCAAAAGATGGAACACAAGAGGAGTTACTCAAGGCAATAAGTGATGTGGCAAGAGCAAGAGGAATGACAAAAACCGCAAAAGAAGCTGGAATAACAAGAGAAGGTTTGTACAAGGCTTTATCGCAAAATGGCAATCCGAGTTTTTCAACAGTTTGGAACATTCTGCACGCTATCGGCTATACGCTTACACCTACACCAATAAAAATAAAATAGACTTACTTCTCCAGAGTTCTTTCAATTCGGATTTCAAAATATGGGCTGAAATTTCTTAGTTTCATTTTTAGATTTTTTATCGTCTTGTAGTCTTCCATAGTTTCATCTGTCAATTATAAACTTCCCTATGCTCTTTTAATATTTTTTCCCCATCGATTTTACCGATGTTTTCTGGAGTAACGCCCTTAAGTTCTTTTACACAAAATTTGTAGCCGTACTTGGCGGCTTGGTTCAGGTGATATTTTGCCTTTTCATAGTCTTTTTCTGTTCCCCAGCCATAAAGGTAACATTCGCCAAGTCCCCAATGGGCAAGTTTGCTTCCGCCGGCAACCGCTTTTTTATAATATTCAACCGCCTCTTCCAAAGTTCCGCTGACCCATCCGTGAACAATAAAACTTGCTTCATCGCACATGGCTTGAACAGAACCTTTTTTTGCGGCTTTAGTGTTCCATTCATGGGCAAGTTTTAAGCCGTCATTCACAAAAGAGTCATGCATCATATATTGTGCATATTTATACATTGCATCCGCATCACCTTCCAGCGCCAGCTTTCTAATTTGGATAATATCCTTGTTGTTTTTTACCCATTTTTTCACATCGTCATAAAAAGGAGGATTATTTTCACACTTCTTCCACTCTTTTTTAGGCTGGCTTGCGGCTTTTTTCATCCAATAAGAACCTTCTTCAACATTGTCGGATTCCAAGAATTTTCTAGCATAATTGAATTGAGCATTCGGACAGCCGTTTTTTGCCGCCAAAGCAAGTTCTGTTGTTCCGTCAGTTTTCCAGTCGCAATATTCTTTGTAATAATGAATCTGATAAACCCAATAATACCCGATTGCGTAGTTCTGGGCGGCGGCCTTCTTGTAAAAATCCAAAGCGCTATTAAAAGCGGCTATCTGCTCCTTTTCGTCAAGGCGATTTTCCCGACCAGCAAGTTCAATGTTTCTTTGAATAAATCTTCCCATAAGAACATACGCACGCAGATTTTTTTGCTCAATTCCTTTTTTTAGCCATTTTTCAGGAATTTTTCTTTTTTCGTAAAAATAGTTTTCTAAAATAATATCTGCAATTGCAAGCTGCGCACAAACAATTCCCATTTTTGCAAAAGGATAAAGCAGCGCAGTTTTTACAAAAGGAAAAAGTGTATCGGTAAAAAAATAAATAATATTGCTCGCAATCCTTTGAAAAAACTCTATTAAAATATAAATCATAAGCACCTCTTAAAAATTTGATTGCAACTGCCAAATTATACAATTTTTAGTCTTTCATTTGATGATAGAGTGAAAATTTGTAGCACAACAATCTGCATCAAATCGGAAATTCTTAGAATAACATCAAGCCATTACCTTACTTAAAAAGTGGAGTTAAAATTTCTATTGCCTTTTTATTTTTTATTTGAAGCGCATAATCTAATGCATTTTTTCCTTTATCGTCTTTTTCAGAAACATTGCCATACAATTTATTTTGAACTAAATATTCAAGGATTTCTGGATGTTCATCATTAAATACTGCCAGACTTAAAAGATTCAGGCCGCTTTTTGTTTTTAGAGAAATGTCCGCGCCTGCTTCAATTAAAAGTCTTACGGCTTCAAGGCTTGTTCCAATCGCGGTATAAAGCTGAAGATTTGTATATCCTTGGAATTCGTATTCATCGATGTCATCAAAAAGATGATTTTCTATGATTCGTTTTACAAGCGGAACATAACATTTTTCAACAGCAATCATAAGCGGAGAATAATTAAAATTATTTCCTTTCCTGTCGTGGCAAGGAAATTTATTTCTTGGCTTAAAACCCTTTTCAAGAAGATAGTCAAGAACTTTCATATCCGGCTTTTGGCACCAGAGCACATCAACAGCAGTCTGGCCATCTTTGTCTTTGTAATTTGGATTTATTCCTTTTTCAACAAGAAGCTTTAAATAATCCAGACCTTTATTCCATTCAATGCAGCGAATGAAAAAATCATTTATTTTTTTACCGTCGGAATAATCCCTTAACAAAGTCTTAAATTCGTCGAACAAATCGTATTGAATTGTAAATTCAATTTTTATGTCGTCGGGGATTAAAACATTCCGCACTTTTATAAATTTTTCTTCAATCTCGCCATTTTTCGGATTTGAAAAAATGCAATATTCAACCACATCTTTTTTTATAAAATATGAATTTTTGTCATTTCTTTGCAGAAAATCCTTTTTTACAAGTTTTTTTACAGAATCAGCCACATTCTTTTCAGAAATGAACGAATTTCCGACATTTGAACTATTAAATATCTTTGTATTTAAAGTTCTGCTGATTTCTTCCGCGTTTATTTCTCCCCAGTAATTGTGAATTCCTAAAAAAGAAAAGAAAACCAGCTGCGAAATCGGGTCTAAAACTTCAAAATCAATTTTCAGAATTCTTTTTTTTGCAGAAAGCTTTTTTATATCTTCCTGTTCGTACCTTTTAATCAGTTCAGCAAGCTCAATATCGCGCAAAGGAGTCAAGGCAAGCGCAACATAGCCAGGATATATCACATCGCCGGAAAAACACTGTTTGTAAAGCAGATTCAGCAGCGTATTTTGCAATTCAACAGGGCTTTCAAAATAAACAGATTTATTCTGAAATGTTTCCAAAACGCTGAAGACAATGTAATTGAATTCATTGCGGGTAATTTCCAGTTTTTCTGCATTTTTTTCTGACAAATGCAGATTTTTCACAAGCTCCTTGTCCCTGCTCTTACACCATGCCGTAAGCATTATTTTTAAAATGCCCTGGTCTATCGGCTCTTTGTAGTTGTCGTTTATAAAAGCCAATATTTCGTCTACAAAATTGCCTTCAATGTTGTCGATTACAAGGCAGACAGTTTTTTTATCCGCAAGAGATTCATCCAGGTTAGAAAACTGCTCCAAAAATTCATTCTTTATGATTTTAGTCTTGTCAAAACTGAGTGAGTTTCCTGTTGATTCTGTAATTTTATTCCAAAAACGTTTATTGTCGCCAATTGTTATCCAGATTATTTTTTCGCAGGAATTTGTTACAAGCAGATATTTACAGAGATTTGCCGCGGCAATGGTTTTTCCGCTGTTTGATTTTCCTTGAATTATAAAGCCTGCGCGCTCACCTCCAACAAGCTCCTTTTTCCATTCCACAAAAGACGGCGTTTCAACGTATTCATTTTTATACCTGGAATCCAAAAACGAAAAAATGGCTTTTTTTTGAAGCGCGGTCGGCTCAAAAATTTCGGCAAAAACACATTCAATTTTTTCTTTTGAAGAAAGAGCCTCAACAAAAAGATTTTTATGCCAGCCTTCCTGAACTGGCTTTTCCTCTTCATCGCTCACATAAATGAACAGGTGTTTTTCATCCGGAAAAAAAGATGCGTTATTCTTTGCGGCTTCAAATTTGTTCCAGATTTCCGAAACCGCTTCCAGCTTTATTTTCTTGTTGCACACGGAAAAATTTCCTGTAATCGTGATTGTGCTGTATTTTTTTGAAAATTCTCGCTCTTTTAAATAAGAAAACAAGGAAACAAAAATACCAAGATAAACAGACTGCGTGCTAGAATCAAATGATTTGAATTTTTCATCGCCTTTTCTGATTTTTATCCGGGCTTTTATATCGTCTGAAAAGGCATCTTTTAATTTCTTCAGCAAAGGATCAACGTTTTCGCAGTCGCTGTGATAGTAAAATCCGTTTACGCTTAAATCTTCGTCAAAAACTGTTTTTACCTCAAACAATTCGTTTTTATTTGAGACAATGGGAACGTATAATTTTGCCATAAACTCACCTAAAGAAGATAAATTTTATTTAGATAGCCCAAAAGCCGAGTTTTTTATAAATTATGAAAAAACGCTTTCAGCAAATTTCCAATTTGCTACAGATGGTTGTGCTCAAACTTCGTTTGAATTGGTTCGGGTTACTCCGTAACCTAAATTGTTCTTATCGCACAAAATCTTCACAAATTGTAAATTTGCTTACGCTTTTGTTCATCTTCCTAAAAACTCGACTTTTGAACTATCTATTTATTCTTCGGGAATAATTTTTACAATCAGATTTTTAATTCCGCGGAAAATATCGCCAACTTGCACAGGCTGCGAATACAACCTGCACGTTCCATCGCCTTTTGAAACTATGGAAGTTTTGTAATTTTCATCTGCATTTGTAAATTCAAGCTCCACAACAAACTTTTTTAAGGCGGCATTCTGGTTCAAGTCAATATAGAACTGATATTCCCTGTCTTCGATTTCGCACATCTGGCCAAGTTTTCCAAAATCAGAAATTTCATTTTCTTTTCCGAATTTTCTCATTCCATCGCCAGCAGCCGCCATATATTCCTGATATTCGTAGATAGGAATTCTTTTTGCGCTGCTGTTCCAGTCAAATATAAACGCATTAGGCTGATTTTTTGAGGCACTGTTTTTTTCAAGAATCACCAAATTCCAGCACATTGAAAAAAACTGAATATTTCTCATAAACGCTGTGATTACAAAAAGTTTTGTTTCTTCTGGAATTTCCACTTCAAAATCTGAGTGATTATCAGATTTTTCAAAACTGCTACTGATTATTTCGCAAGCCGCTTCAACAATTTCTTTATCTTGCGGCGTTCTTAAATCAAAAACTGAAATAATATTGTCGATTTTTTCTGAATGTTTTTCATAGCAATTTGCCAAATCCTCCGGGAAAATGCCGTTTTCGACCGAAATGTCTATTATAAGTTCCTTAACATTTTTTTTCATAATTAGATTTCCCCCAATTTATTCTTAAAATGACGGATAAAATTATCGCGAATTCGCTTTATCTGTTTTGCAAAGGCCGCTCTTATTTCATTCTCATCGGAAGCCACATCGATTCTAGTCTTGTAATAAGTCCACAAAGCGCTGTACGAATGAACTCTGTCGCACTTGTTAAAAAGCTCCAGCAAAGCATTATAAGAATCCCCGCTTTTTTCGTCTTGCAACTGCATTTTTGCCAATTTTGAAAAAGTTCTTACAAAATCATAATCGTCTTCAAATTCCTGGCAGAAAAGATTCATAAGATATTCATAAAATTCATTGGATTCATCACCATACTGAATGTCTGCCTTGTCGTAATTTTGCGGTTCATAGGAATCGTCATCCGCATCGGAGTTTTCGCCGTCATAATCAATATAATCGCTCAAAACCGGCTTTTTTGATTTTTTTTGCTCCATATATTCCTGGGAATTATCGATATTGAGTTTTTGCTTTACAGCCTGCCACTTGCTTTTAGTAAACAGATTTTTTAAAGGCTCTAAAATTGTTGAATTTTTAGAAACGCTTTCCAGCTCAGTAAGCAGATTCATTTTTTCAAAGACGCTTTGAGTATTTTCCGCAGATTTGAATTTTTTGTCAGTTTCCGAATCAAAAATTTCTTTTTCGCATGAAGAAAGGTCCAGCCGGAAAGAAATTACATAATTAAAAGTCTTGTTAATAAACTGAAACTCTGACTTTTCAAGAGGCAGACCTGTTTCGTATTTATCAAAATCGAGCCATTTTTTATAAGAAATCTGAACGATTTTAACGCAATTTTCGTACAAATGCTCAAGCAAAGACTTTTTTCCACCGCCGGATTTATACTCATCTTCCAGGCACTGCGGAACATAACTTCCGTCAAACTTTTGAAGCTCATTATTTATGTAAAAAATCTGCTTTTCGGTTATTTGAAAAGATTTTTGATGATTAAAGCGATATTTATCCAAATCACCAGCTTCAGTATTAATCAAGTCCTCTTCGTCCGCAATATGAAAACTAAGGCGAATCAAATCATCGTTTGTATTTTTTTCGCAATGATACTTGTTGTTCAATTTTTGATAGATTGTATTCGTACCAAGTTTTATAAAATCCTTTAGCGAAGAAACATTTTTTTCTGCTTTACACCCAATAAGGATTTTTGAATACTCTCCCTGACCATAAACTTTATAGGCAGAATAAATGTTGTCAAGTTTTTCAGGTCTGGAGTTTTTTTCCTTTTTGCCGATTTGTTTTATAGAAGTAACGGAACTGAAATTATTCCATTTAAATAGAAGAGTTTTTGGCTCAGAAGTTTTTATATGCTTTTTTATTCCGTAAAAATCAACTTCTGCTTCGTAATATGACAAATCTTTATCTTCAAAAGTCCAGGCGGATTTTATTTTTTCCATAAAATCTGCTACAAGATTAAATTCCTTGCGGTCTTCAGAATGATTTTTTTCCAGCGATTCAAGAACTTTATCCGCACGACGCTCAAGCTCTTCTTTAAATCTTGAATCGTAAATAAAATCCAAACAAACTTGCGGCAAACCAAACTTGAACAGTTCAGTATTTTCTTCATATTTTTTTATGATTTCTTTTTGAAGGTTTTTGTTCTTAAAAAAATTTTCATTTTTTGGCAAAAAATTGGCTAAAAATTCCTGAGTGCTTTTATTTTGCGTGGATATTAGCGAAGCAAAATCGAACGAATCCTGTTTGATATTTTCGTTTAATTCGTCAATAACTTCCTGCGAATCCGGCAAAAAAGCTACAAAAAAATGCCTTGCAACCATTTTTACCAGCTGAATATTTTTTAACCTTGTTTCTTCAATAGTCATAAAAACAATTATAACACGTTTTTAAGAAATATGAATTAGTCAAGATGAAAAACTCACCGAGTTTCCGCCTTATTTTTTTGGCTTTTTGCTGCCTGTTTTTATGAGGCGGAATTCTTCCATAATATCTATCAAGAATTCATCGTACTTATTAAAAGGAACATCAACTTTAATTTCATTGTAGATTTTTTCTGCCTCTTTAGGAGCTTCCACAACGAGTTTAAAAAGATTTTCTGCAACTGCTACAATTTTTTTTGCCTCATTATTAAGCCCTTTTGCAACAACAGAAAATCCTTGTGGAATATCTTTAATTGCAACTGCACACTTATTAGGATTCATTAAAACAAATGAGCAGTCGCTTAATTTTTGAGTTAGTTCTTTTTCTGTCATGTTTTTGCTCCTATAAAAATGAAACCGAAAATTGACTAGAAACCGTACTTCCAGAACAATTTTCGGTTTGAATATTTTATTCCCCTCCCCTCACTGAAAACTCAAAATCAGTTTCCATCGCCAAAACCCCAGTAGTATTCTTTTTCAAAAAGCATATTGATTATTGAATCGAGCGAGGTTTCGTCATCAAGGTCTTCGTACATTTCTTTGGCGTCAAGATAGGTGTCGTCATCCACAGAATGAAGAACAAGCTCGTCAACGCCTGTAATGCCGGCTGCACAAATCTGCAAAAAATACATAAGCTCGGGATTGCCGCCAAACGCTCCGCAGCCCCAGTTACCACCGTGAATTACACATTTTTTATGCATCTTGGCAGAAATTTCTTTTGCATTTGAAAAAGCACAGACTAACGTTTTTAGCAAAAGTTCAATTTCATCATAACTGTACTGACCTTCGCCCACTATCGCAGAAACTGCCATTATGTTGTTTGTAATATCATCTTTAACAACGTGAACGCCGGCTTCAATTTCTTCTTCTGGCGCGGTCATAAAATTACGACCGTAAATATTTCCCATTCCGCCCATTGGCAAACGTGGATTTGTGTCCACCTTAAGCCACATCGGAGCATTTTCAATAAGATATGGAGTCGGTCTTACAGGCGCACCATCACGCAAAACAAGAGTATTTGGCTTCATATTTTCTTCACCGGGGTCAAGAAGATAATTACGAATGCTTGCCAAAATAGGATGTTCAAAAACTTGGATTTCATCCTGAGCGAAAAGCTGACCGCCATAATAACCGAACAGTTTAGGGTCGGCAAAGTTTATCCACCATACGTAACGTTCTGAGTTAGACTGATCTTTTTCATAATTATAGAATCCGGGTTCATCTTTGAATACTGTCGCCGTTTTTGTAAATACAAAACTATCAATATCTTTATTGTTTGGTGTGCATCTTGTTACGGTTACACTGCCATTCAAAGATTTTTCTTTAGCTTCTCTTGCTTTATTAAAATATTTGATTTTTCGTTCAACTGTAAATTTTGGCGTTGAATAATTAATCAAATCTGAACTTTCAAGTTTGATTTTTCCAAGTGTTTTGTACAACATAAACTGTTTCCTCCATACAAAATGTCATTTCGATAAACTCAATGACCGCTAAGTTCTTGCGAAATGACCGCAGATTTCTTGCTCAATGACCACAGAATCCTTGCTTAATGCCCGCTGAGTTCTTGCGAAATGGTCGCAGAAATTACGGCTAAATCACTTTATATATTATCTGTCTTGCTTTTTTTCCTTCTTTTGAAAATTCGGTAACGTTAATTTGCTCTTTTTTTACTCCGTTTTTTTCTAAAATGTGGTATGAAAGAGAATCGGAAATAATGTACAAAGCATCATATCCGCTTTGCTCGATGTATTTGTAAGATTTTAAGTTTCCGTTTTCATCAAGCTTGTTAATCTGTTCGCAGCCAGTTCTGTCTACTCGGTGAAGAAGCTTTTTATTGTCATCCGTGTATTTTGCCCAGCCTTTTGAACCGTCTGAAAATTCTTCATAAAGCTTATGCTCCGTTTCTGAAAAAGTTCTTTTTCCTGTTATTGTCTTTCCGTTTTCTGAAATTTTGATTTCCGCGTTTTTTGATTTCTTTGCGTTTTCTGAAACTGGACACCATTCTTCTATAGTTTTTCCGTCTTCAAACCTTCTGGTGTATTTAATGCTTTTGTTTTCATAGCGTTCTATGTAGGCTTCGTAAATCAAAACATCATTTTTATAATATTTATGCCAATAAACAAGACCATCTTCTGAATGATACTGTTCCTCTTTTGTTCCATCTGAATGCACGCGAACACCATCCGAAGACTTGATTTCTTCAAGGATTTTTCCTGTTATGGCATCTGTTTTTATTGATTTACGATTGCCTGCTTCATCATATTCATGCGTCCAAGTGTACCGACCAATTTCTTCTTCCTTTACAATGTTCCCCTTATCATTGTAAGAAATCACCCTAATCGCAGAAACATTCTTTTTAAGCTCCTTGCCATCCAACACAAAACTGATTTCTGACTTCAATTCGTTGTTCATTATTGCTCCCATAAAAAGTCAACAAACAAGTCGACTTTCTTAAATTACTAATTCATGGCA
>OBCM01000169.1_pt1 | contig 9498 bp, 9 predicted proteins | sample 1495921 | NCBI WGS metagenome assembly OBCM01 (sample SAMN03418274, study PRJEB22391) | human gut metagenome | biome: human-gut; feature: organic feature; material: feces | host: Homo sapiens | place: Tanzania | collected 2013-01 | reverse complement strand
GCCACCGACCTCGTAAGAGGGCGGCGTTGGTGATGTGGTGTGGCTGATTCAAGCCCCAGCTTGAAATCAGACATGCCACAGCACTAACGACAGGTGCGAAGCACTGGCATCGCTAAAAGGCTGTTTTTTATGTTTTTGTTTCTGTGCCCCCAGCATTTATCCACTGACCCCACCAATCCCCAACCACAATTAGAAATATTCGACGAATTGAATTTTCGCGTTTTCGAATGATTGCATTGATGAATTATTCAGGATTTTCTCACCATGGTCGGTGGGGTGAAATTTGCATTTTTAGAAAAAAATGGCTATATTCGCAAACAATATACAATATAAATATAAGTATAGCCTATATCCTCTACGACAATGAAACCAATCACCAACATACTCCTGATTGCAGCTATCATTTGCTACGTGTTTCTGCCTTTCCGCACGATGGACCTCGCTGGAAGTATCACGGGGTTAAGTTACTCGGCAGGACTTATAACAGAAAATTTCAGTTTACTGAAAACAATATTCGCACTTCTCCCATTCATCGCCTGCTTCGCTGGCGTGGCTATCAACTCCAATAAGCACCGCTATTGGGGTGTGGTCACCGCAGCCATAATCGTTACAGGCATTGTATTTTTCAGCAAGCCCGATTTATTTTTCGAGACTTGGGACTTGAACCACGACCCAGAACTCATCGGCGACCAAGCCGCACGCATGGAGGGCTTCAAGGTGAAGGAACTAAACATCGGTTACTATGCAAGCAACACGCTGATGTGGATGTCGCTGGTGTCGTGCATCATTTCACTTTTCCCATTCAAGTTCAACCAAACGCTTGAACGCACCATCGACGACAGCATTGAGCGCAGTCTCCACCGCAGCAAAGAGGGCATCACAAAAGTGCATAAAGAGCTGCAAGAGGAAATCACGCACCTCGAATCAAAAGCAAAACAAACCACCCAATCTCCAGAGCCCGCCCCGTCAACTCCACCCGAAGAAGCCTCCGAAGACCACACCAAATACATGCCCAAAAACTGAATACGGCTATATGCCGAGTGAGGCACGCACTGCCTCCAAAAGCGAATAGGTGTCGATCATCGATTCCAGCGATTGCGCTGTGGGTGATGTGCCGCCTTCCACTGCATCAACAAAACTTTTGATGGTGTGGAAGTAGCCTTGTGTGACTATCTGATTGTTTTGAATGGTGGGCACGAAATTATTTCTATTTAGCAAATCAATTCTGACTGAAGGCTTTGGGAGAACCTTCTCCATTGGCACGCCCATCAGCGTGGACTGTTTGCTTCGGAATTGCAAACTTTCCATTTGCTCCATTTCGTAAATGCCCTTATGGGTGTTGACCGTCAAACTTTCCCTTGCGTCGCACCACGAATAGCCTGTGGAGAGTTCGAGCACACCGCTGGCTTTTTCATGCTTGAGCGTGAGCAGCAATGTGTGGTTTTCAACCTTTTCAGCGCACAGCACCTCTGCTTTGTCAAACAAGAATGTGACATAATCCAATGGGTGGATAAAGAGGTCGAGCAAGGCATCGCCCTCTGGATATGCGCCTGTGAGATACTTCAGGTTGTAGCTCATATAGCCACCACACTTCTTCAACTCCTTTTTCAAAATTCGGGTAGCGGGAGCATTGCGCTTTTGAAGTCCCACTACCACAGGTGCGTGTTTTCCATCCTTTCCCATACTCAACAGCCGCATCAATTCCTCTTGAGTTTGGCATGGTGGCTTTTCCACAAACAGCGCCTTGCCGCTGCTTATCACCTGCGATGCGATATGAAAATGCGCCTGTGGCGAAACCGACACCAGCACGCCCTTCACCTCATCGTCGCTTAAAATGCGCTCCAGCGAGGTGGTGGCGCACACATTCGGGTAGGCGGCCTCGATGAGCGGCAACTTCTCGGGCGATTTGCAGCAAATGTATTTCAGCCCCACATGAAGATAGTCGAGCACAGGGTAAAGGTTGTTGGTGCTGTGGTTGCCTATGCCCACAAACGCATATTTCCCTTTGTATGACTGGCTCAGTTGCCTCACGCTCCGCAAGTGCTTGTAGCGTGCAATTAAATGTTCGATATATTTCATCTGTCAGCAATCCGTTTGAAATATTGTTGATAAGTTTCTTTTTTATCGCTTGTCCATTGGTATTTGCCGTAGAACAGTTCTATCAGCCTTTTGGGCAACATCTTCTCAAAATTCCGCAGCAATATCAGGTCGTATTTGCGGTGGAAATTAATCCAGCAGCCGTTACACTCCTTTGAGTGCTTGCATTGAATTTTGCAAGTGTTGCGCGAGTTGAATATGTCGTCGAGCGAGCAGGTGTGTATATTGCCCAACTTCACATCAAGGTTTTGGCACAGCGGCACATCGCCATTGGAGTGAATCACCAGTTCGCTGAATATGCTTTGGCAGCGCAGTTTGAGATTTCCGTTTCGCCATTCCTCATACAGTGCCACAAAATCGAAATTCTCTTCCGTGTCGTGTATGCTGTGCGGAATGTGTTGGATATAATTCTCCATGTCGGCGGTGAGCAGTTCGGCTGTGGTGTCGAAGAAGTCCATCGTGCCATAAATTCCGATACGCACATCTATACCATAGCGCTTAGCCACGCCAATCACATAGTCCATGTCGGCGAAACTGTTCCACGGCGAGAGGCAAAACATCAGCGAAATCGGCACTTCATCTTTCAATGCCTCCACCACTTCTATCACCTTGTCGTGGCCATTGCACCCACGCATCGCCTTATACGCCTCTTTGTCGCCATCAAGCGACACATACAAGTGCGCTGGCCGGTACTGACGCACGGCATTGATTACCTTTGGCGGATTTAGGCAGTTCGACAGGAGCGTGTAGTTGGGGTGATGGTTCATAAACCACTCCATGATTGCCTCTGCCTCTGGGTGGAGAATAAACTCGCCACCTTCCAGCCCCACCGTGGTGTTTCGTGTCACGCACTTGCTTGCCATTATCTTTTTGATGTCGGAAAGCGAAAGGTGCTCTACTGGTTTTTGCCAAATGGAGCAATGCTTGCAACGTGATTGGCATTTGGTGGTGGAGTAGAGCATCAATGTGCTCAATTTCTTGTGGCGAGGTCGCAAAATATTGTTGAGGTATAACACCCCGTTTTGTAAGTAGTCTTTTGTGCTGTACATTTAGTGAGTAGAAACTTTTGTGCTTCTATCACTTTAAGATGCCTCAAGAGCCTAAAAGACTGCATACGCCACTATATTTTACCAAGTGAACCTAACGCCGAACGGAGCCGTAACCGTAAATGGATGCTCTGTCCAGATGGTGTGAAAGGAACTGCCATTGGGTATGTACCAATTAAATGTGGGTTCGGCATAAATGCCCCAGTTTGGCGACAAATTGTATTGCACGCCCACGCCTGCACCCACCGACCATTGCCACGATGGGGTGAAGTGCCAACAGTTCTTGTATGGAACTGTGGTGTCGGTCACATATCGCTCTTTAGCCTCGCCAACTAAAGGAATATTTAGCAGCACGCCAGCCGAAGAATACACCGACCATCGCTTTGAGCGAAGCCACTTGTAGGATAGGCGGAATGGCAATCCCAAATAATGGACTTTTTGAGTGCGCTGGATATAGTATGCGCCTTCGCCCATTGTGAAATTAGACTTCAATAGCGAGTATTGCAATCCCGACTCGATGCTCCAATTCTTGCCCAGCGATTTCGTCAATGCCAATCCCAGAGTGATAGGCTTGTCGTGCTGCTCACGCTCCACAATCTTGCCTGTGTTGTGCTTTGTGATGGTTATCAGTGCCGCAGTATCGGGCGACACTTTGCCACCTTTCCGTACAAGAAACTTGTAATAGTCTTCCCAGGTGGAAATCACTTTTGGTATATCTGTGGTAGGTGAGTCGGTGATGTCGTCACCTATGCCGGCAAACAGTTTATAGGCGTTTTGAACCAAAGCGGGTCCCAATGAGCCTGCGGCAAGCAGTTGCCACTTGTTTTTGTGCTTCTTTGAACCATCTTCAGCCATGTGGTTTTCAAAAATTGGGATATTGTATTGTATGCTGTCGCGAGCCACAGAGTCGGTGGGAGGAACTGCGACAGCAATGTTGATTGCCGTGTCGCGAATTTCAAGCATAGCATTTTTAGGCATCGAATCCAAATCCGCACCGCCTTGTGGCAGAGGGGTGGTATTGGATGTTTTTGTGAAATAATTGTTTGATACAGTGGACGTAACACTTGGTTGGGTGGCAATGTGTTGCGTTTTTTTGCTTTTCACTTTTGTGCCTTCCACCTTTGCCGTCACCGTTTTCTTTTCCTCGGTGCCTCTCCTTTGGAACAGGTATTTGCAAAGTGGAATCATGACAATAATCGCCGAAATCACGGCAAGCATTCGTCGGTTAATCATTTTCCGAAGCATGGCTTTTGCTCTCGCCAACTGCGACGACGAACTATGAGGCTCAATGCCCAGACGCTCGGCTATCTCTTTATGCGAAAGCCCCTCTATCACCGACATTCTGAACACCTTGCCGTAGCCCTCTGGCAAACGGTCGATGAGTTGTATAAGTTCTTTCTCTGCCAACACGGCATCAGCCGAAACGCCACTCTCCACATTCATATTATCCAAGTAGTGGGACAGTGGCAAGAATTTTACCTTTCGCTTTCGCTCTAAATATTTGAGCGACACATTTTTAGCAATCGCGGCTGCCCATTCGCCAAACTTTTCCTCGTCGTTCAGTTTTTCAATGGAGTAATAAGCAAGGATAAAAGTGTCCTGAACGAGGTCATTCACCGTGTCCTCGTCTGCTTTCGTGATGCTGAAGCATACATTCCTCATTATCGGAACATACGCCTCGTAAATCGTATTTAAAGCGTCGGCATCGTCTGCTTTCACCCTTTCTATAAGCATTTTTAAATCCATGTGAGCAGTTTCGGCTTTTGTGTCTCACATTAAGAGGCATCGAAAAGCGAAAAGACTGCATCGAGTTTTGTTAAAAAACTACAAAATTACGATTTTCTGCCCAATACGCCATTTCATCACTAAGTTTTCCTTAACTTTGTGAATATCTAATTACTTTAACAAACTACTGGACAATATGAAAAAATTTTTCTCTTTTATCGTTATGGCGATTTTGGTAGCCATGAGCGGACAAGCCCAACTCACAAGCGGCAATTCTGAAAAACGCTGCGACGTGTCGTATCCTATAGCAGATTTAAGCGTTTGCCTTACAAGTAACTACAACGCACGTATCGTCTCAAAATACGTGACAGATGCGCTTATCAGCCGCCTCGATATGGAATACGACGCATCAAACTCTGATTATATGATTAAGTCGATGGAAGTGTCGGTTTACAGATATAAAAAAGGCTCATCAGGGCTCGTTGGCGATGTGCCACCCGAAGAACAGACAAAAGTTGAGCGTGTGCAATTCGTTCCCACCGACGACACTTTGCAACAATTCAAAGCATCGTTAAACATCGGCGAGAACGGCTGGGACAAGATCGTAATCCGCCAAGTTCCCAACTCCTCCGAAATCATCAAAAAATCCGACTACAAACGCTCCACCCTCCTCTAAATTCTTCGATTAAAATTTTTGAGAAACAAAAAAAGACAGTATATTTGCACATTACTTAAAAGGACTTAGCCTGTTAATTCAGGCACATAGCTCTGCGATACTCCACATCGTGGAGCTATTTTTTTGATAATTCCTTTATGACAGAAGAAAACACCGATTTAATCCATTAAAATCCGATTTTCACCTATTTAAAAATTCTATTAATTTCGTTTTTTTGGGGAGGGCTAGTTGCCCCATTGCCCCGTTGCCCCATTGCCGTGTAGACTCGTTGACTCGTTGACCTGTTGACTCGTAGACTTGCTTATCGGTCGATGCCGGGGCGTGAGAGCACGCCTTGGGTGTAGTAGTGCTTCACTTCTTGCATATCGGTCACGAGGTCGGCTGCGTCGATTAGCTGCTGTGGCGCGTAACGGCCGGTGATGACCACTTCGGTGGCGGGATTTCTCTCCGAAAGCAAATCAAGCACTTCATCCACCGACAGCAGTTCCATGCTGGTAGCGATGGTGAGTTCGTCGAGAATCACCACATCCCACTTGCCACTGCGCAACCATTGACGGCAAACGGCAAGTCCGTCTTTTGCCGATTGCCTATCCCTTTCATCGGGCATTCTGTCGAGGCAGCAACCATAGCCCAGCTGCTCGATATGCAGCCGCCCGAAGTCGGGGTTTGCGCCGTTGAACAGTGCTTCCGCCTTAGTTTCGTTGTACTTCATCGATTTCACAAACTGCCCAATCGCCACATTCTTGCCAGCGCACAACGCACGGACCGCCAGCCCAAAGGCAGCAGTAGTCTTCCCCTTACCATTCCCGGTATAAACATGTATATATCCCTGTTCCATATCCTTTAAATAAAAAAACACGCTGGCGCGTGGGTGGGCGTTAGCGTGTTTTAGAAAAAGTGCGGAGTGAGGGAGATTCGAACTCCCGAATCGCTTTTGACGATTACACGCTTTCCAGGCGTGCCTCTTCAGCCACTCGAGCATCACTCCATTTGCGCGTGCGCTCTTGGCAATGCGAAATTGCCGTTGCGCCACAAATACGAGTGCAAAGATAATGAATTTTTGCTTGATTGTAGCAAAAAATCTGTAAATTTGTGATATGGATTTAGTGAAAACGCATAACTTACTCCCTAAAGGTGTCAGCACCACAGACGCACGCAGCATTGAGTTTGCCACAGAAGTAATCAACTGTCTGCCTTACGAACCCAACGATGAGCAGATGGAACTGCTGGCGGCGTTTGCCCATTTCATGCTCTACGGCCACCCACAGGCGGTGATGCTGGTGAATGGCTATGCCGGTACTGGTAAAACCTCGATGATTGGCGGCATTGTGAAGGCGCTCACCTGTCGCGGTCGCAAGACGGTGCTGCTGGCTCCCACAGGGCGCGCGGCGAAGGTTTTCACGGAATATTCGGGGCATACAGCCTACACCATTCACCGCAAAATCTATCGCCAGAACAGTTACCTCTCTGATGGGTTTTCGCTTGCCGAGAACAAGCACACCGACACCATTTTCATCGTAGATGAGGCGTCGATGATTTCCAACTGCAGCGAAGGCTCATTCTTTGGCACAGGCCGATTGCTCGACGACCTTATCCACTATGTGTATAGTGGCATCGGCTGCCGACTGGTGCTGATGGGCGATGTGGCGCAGTTGCCTCCTGTGGGGCAAAGCGAAAGTCCTGCCCTCAACGCCGAATTTCTACGCAGTTACGCCCTGCAAATCTACAGCGTGAACCTGAAGCAAATTGCGCGTCAGGCGGCAGAGAGCGGCATTTTGTTCAACGCCACCATTCTGCGAAATGTGATGGAGAGCGGCGTGCTGTGCGCACCGAAGTTGGAACTGCTGCGTTTCGACGACATCGACAACGTGACGGGCGAGTTTCTGCTCGAAACCATCAGCGACAGTTACGACCGCGACGGCATGAGCGAGACCATAGTGGTGACACGCAGCAATAAGCGCGCCACGCTCTTCAACCGCGGTATTCGCAACAGCATTCTCTATCGTGAGGATGAGTTGGTGAGCGACGATATGCTGCTGGTGAGCAAAAACAATTACTATTGGGCGAACGACTACGAACAAATCGATTTCATTGCCAACGGTGATGTGGTGAGGGTGAAGCGTGTGTGGGGTGAGATTGAGCGCCGCTATGGACTCGACTTTGCCAACGTGACGGTGGAGTTTCCCGACCACGGCAACACCGAAATGGACGTGAAAATCATTCTTAACTGCCTCAGCAGCGACACGCCAGCACTCACCGCCGCACAAAGCGAGATGCTCTACACCTCGGTGATGGCGGAACTCACTGGCGACAAACGCACCCGCTACCGTGAACTGAAGAAAAATCCGTATTTCAATGCTTTGCAAGTGAAATATGCCTATGCCATCACATGCCACAAGGCGCAAGGCGGACAGTGGCAGAATGTGTTTATAGATATGGGGGCTATCATGCCCGACGCTTTCACTCAACTCGATTTCTACCGTTGGCTCTACACCGCCATCACCCGCGCTCGCTCGCAGGTGTATCTCATCAACTGCCCCCTCGACACCGACATGCCGAGTTTCTGAAGTCTACGAGTCAACGAGTCAACAGGTCAACGAGTGGGGGTGTGATGGGGGTGAAAAAGAGAACACCCATTAAATCCGCAAATTGGATTTAATGGGTGATTATTTTTTAAAAGCCCAGCGGAAGAATCTGTGGGATTTATGGCCCACAACAGAAATTCTGCGAGATCCGTGGGATCTGTGTGAGGCAGAGTTACTTCACTTCTGCGCCCATCAAGTTGTATTTCTTGTCGCCGGCGATGATGTAGATTTGTCCGTTTTCAATCACCTTGCGAGCCTTCACTTCCTTAGCAGCGGTCACATCGGTGATGGCTGATGAAATGGCATTGTATGAAACCTTGATGTTGTCGAAAATCACACGGTTTGCGCCCTTGTTCACCTTGTGAGGAGCGTCGGTAGCGATTGGGAATTCAGTGGTTGTGTAGTCGGTGGTTTTCACTTTAGGAATCAGCGACAGGAACACCACTTGAGTTTCGGCAGTTGCGCCCTTGATGGTGAGTTCGTTCTTAGTGCCTTCAAAGCCCCATGCTTGGAGTGTGTCGCCAGTAATAAAGCAATCGCTTGGAATTTCCACCACAGCAGCATCCACTACAAGGGCCTTGCCATCAGCATCAAAATAATTCACCTTAGTGGTTTTAGCGGCACCTTCAATTTCGCCAGCACCGAGCACTGTCACACCATAGTATTGGTAATCGTGTGTGCCGCCCGACTTGTAAGAGCCATCTGCATTAAAATTAAACGCAGAGGAGTAGCCGATACCCTGCCAAGAGAGTTTCACATCGGTGGCTTCGGTGAGCGATGCGAATTTAGGAGAAATGAGGTCGCCACCATTGTTGGTCTTTGAAATGCGAACGAAACCTTGGCAAGCATACATGTAGGAAGTGCGAGAGCTCCAACCATTGAGGTCAGCCACATTACCATCGGTTTGAATGGTGGTGTAGTTTGGTTGGTATTCCACACCTTCAGCGTCCTTTTTGGTCCAAGGATTCTTGCCATACTTGTGAATACCAGCTTCCATTGCAGTTTCAAGCTTGTCGAAATTTTCTTGAAGAACCACTACTTCTTCGGCTTGTGCACCGAAAAATGAACTTGCTGCAACAAATGCAGACACCAAAACTTTAGAGTAAATCTTTTTCATCTATTACGTTTTTTAAATAGGTTAAAATATGATGAAGCAAAGTTACACATCTTTTCTGAATAATGTTCACCAAAAAGCAAATATTCATATTTTTGTAATAAAAGTCAACGAGTCAACAGGTCAACGAGTCAACGAGTTGAGGCCCGATGGGTCTGATTGGGTCTGATGGGTCTGGTTGGGTCGGAAGGGTCGGAAAACACGGCTCTTTCATTTAACATGGAAAAGAGACGGCAAAGCCCCTTACCCCATTTG
>OBCM01000162.1_pt1 | contig 9823 bp, 7 predicted proteins | sample 1495921 | NCBI WGS metagenome assembly OBCM01 (sample SAMN03418274, study PRJEB22391) | human gut metagenome | biome: human-gut; feature: organic feature; material: feces | host: Homo sapiens | place: Tanzania | collected 2013-01 | reverse complement strand
TTGTTTTTAATTCGTAATAGCTCGCTGGGGTGAGGGGATTGTAGCTGCTCATCACATCTTGTAGGGTGGCGGTTTCCACGCCTCCATACGGTGCTTCGGCAGCGAGAGGACTGGCGTGCCAGCCAAACTCTGCGTTCAGTGCCTCTACCACCATGGCGGTGCCTCTGCGCTTGCCGTCGGCTGAATATCCGGCAATGTGTGGGGTGGCCACAAATGCTTTTTCAAGAAGCGGAAGGTTGATTTCGGGTTCGTGTTCCCAACAGTCGATAGCCACATCGCCGTGCCAATGCGCCAATGCCTGGTTGTCGCAAATGGGGCCGCGAGCGGCGTTCATCAGCAGGCGCAAATTAGGCGCTTCTGCCAAGAATTGCTCGTCGCAAATGTGGTAAGTGGAGAGTTCGCCCTCGCGGTAGAGTGGCGTGTGAAATGTGATGATATGGCTTTTTGCCTTCACTTCCTCGATAGTGGAGAACACTGCCGCACCCTCTTTTTGGGCGCGTGGTGGGTCGCAGAGCAGCACCTCAAAGCCCATTTGCTTTGCCCATCGTGCCACGATAGAGCCCACATGCCCAACGCCTACCACACCCATCACTAAGCCGCAAGGCTGTGCGATGCCTTCCTTTTGCAACCAATATCCCACGGTGCTGAGCACCCATTGCGCCACGGCAGGAGCGTTGCACCCCGGAGCGTTCACCACCTTGATGCCGGCTCGGCGGCAGTAGTCGAGGTCGATGTGGTCGGTGCCAATCGTGGCTGTGCCAATCATTCGCACACGGCTTCCCGAAAGCAGTGCCTCATCGCAGCGTGTGCGTGTGCGCGTGATGAGCACATCGGCATCTTTGAGCGCAGAGGCGGTGATGTCCGACGTTTCGAGATAAAGCACTTGGGCGTAAGGCTCAAGCAAGCCGGCAATGTAGGGAATGTGGTTTTCAACTACGATTTTCATTTTTTTCTACAGGAAGTAATACGCCACATGGCTTGCGGCACATGTGAGCATGAAAAGAATCATAAATATATAGCGGCGCGAGATTTTTGAGTGTATGGTGTAGGCCTGTGCCACCTGAATGGAGAAGCAGTAGTTGAGCAGCGCCAGATACACGAAGAAGTTGCGGTAGTCCACACCCATCATGATGAGCGAAAACAGCGCAAGCACCAAGTAGAACGAATTGTAAACGCGCAATTGCAGGCGATACGACATGATTTTCATCACATTGATGGTCATGAACACAAACGTGAACACGCCCACAAGCGCAAGTCCAATGAGAATGGCTGGGATTTGCTGCTCGGTGAGCACCTCAAGCGCCTGTCCGTAGGCAGGCAGCAGGGCTGTGGATGGGTCGATAAGCCCCAAGCCGATAGCAAGCCAAAATGGGGTGATAAGCCCGAACAAGGCAGCCAACACACCTCGGAAATTGATGGCGCGCATCTGTAGAAATCCGATGAAAAACGGCACCACAAGCGCTAAAAACGCATATTGGAACATGCTGCACAATGCCACCAGGAAAAACACGAGAAATATCTTCTGCTGCGCCACTTGCTTCTGCTGATAGGTGGAAAACATGTAGAGCTGCACTACCAGCGTGAGCAGGCAAAGCCCTGTGCCAGTGCAGAACTGCGTGCACGCATACGGACACGCCAACTGCAACGCCAAGAATGTGGAGCTGAAGATAAACGTGACTTCACGAATGAAGGTGTAGGTTTTGTTGAGCAGCACCGTGAGGGTGATAATGGCAAGCACACAAGCCGTGTTCAGACCGTAGGAAGCCAAAGGGTGCCCAAGCAAGCGGTCGATGTCGTTGAAAAACACACCGTTGCCACTCGCAATCGAAGCATTGAATCGCCCCGACACGAATGCAAAATACGACACCACCACATACACAAGTCCCATGACTATCATCAAGCCACGGGAATTGAAAAATTCGTTTATCCTTTCCTCTCTGTATGCCATGTCTTGTCGGTGGGTGTGGATTAACGGTGCATATTGCTGTTATTTGAGGTCAAAGCCGATGTCGCTACGGAAGTAACTCTTGTCGAACTTGATGTTTTTGATATTGGCAAACGATTGAGCGAGGGCAGCGTCTTTGCTCTCGCCATAACTGGTGACTGCCAGCACACGGCCGCCAGAGGTGATTATCTGTCCCTCGGCGTTGCGTGCAGTACCAGCGTGAAACACCACACTGCCTTCCACAGCATCGAGCCCTTCAATCACCTTGCCTTTTTCGTAGGCTTCGGGATAGCCGCCGCTCACCATCATCACGGTCACGGCATAGCGTGGGTCAATTTCCACAGTAGCCTTGTCGAGTGTGCCGTCGGCAGCGGCTTCGAGCAGAGCCACGAGGTCGGATTTCAGGCGAGGCATCACCACTTCGGTTTCGGGGTCGCCCATGCGGCAGTTGTATTCAATCACGTATGGGTCGCCGTCCACATTAATCAAGCCGAAGAACACAAAGCCGGTGTAAGGCAGATTTTCTTGCTTCAGTCCTGCGATGGTGGGCTCCACGATGCGGGTTTTCACCTTTGTCATAAAAGCGTCGTCGGCAAAACTTACAGGCGAAACCGAGCCCATACCGCCAGTGTTGAGACCCTTGTCGCCTTCGCCGATGCGCTTGTAGTCTTTAGCCACAGGGAGCAACTGGTAGTGCTGGCCATCGGTGAGCGCAAACACCGAACATTCAATACCCGAAAGGAACTGCTCAATCACCACGGTAGCGCTTGATGCGCCAAACATGCCGCCCAGCATCTGGCGGAGTTCGCTCTTTGCCTCGTCGAGCGAGTCGATAATCAGCACGCCCTTGCCGGCAGCCAAACCGTCGGCTTTCAGCACATAGGGTGCCTTTTGGCTTTCGAGGAAAGCGAAGCCCTCTTCAATGTTGTCGGCTGTCACGCTCAGATAGGCAGCGGTAGGAATGTGGTGGCGCGCCATGAATCCCTTGGCAAAGTCTTTGCTGCCTTCGAGTTGTGCGCCGGCTTTTGATGGGCCAATCACCTTCACGCCCTTCAACGCCTCGTTGCCATTGAAATAGTCGGTGATGCCAGCCACCAGTGGGTCTTCATTGCCCACCACCAGCATGGTGATGCCATTGTCGGCGGCAAACTTTCCCACAGCGTCGAAGTCCATAGGAGAGAGTGGCACATTGGTGCCATACTGCGCAGTGCCGGCATTGCCTGGAGCAATGTAAAGACTGTCGAGAAGTTCACTCTGGCTCAATTTCCATGCGATGGCACATTCACGGCCACCTGAGCCCAGCAGCAAGATTTTTTGCTTCATGATGTTGTGATAAATCAATATGATTGTGTTGTGTAGATTGCTCTATAAAAAATTATTCCTCACGACGCTTCCAGCCGTTGCGGCGGCCATGAATGATAGGGCGCTCGTTCTCCTTGCCCAAAGTGGGCTCTTGGTGGCGCACCACCATATCGGCGTGCTTGGTGCTGTGGAAGTATTCGTTGCGACCCATGCGAGTGTCGTCGTCACGACGTGGGCGGTTGTCGTCGTCACGGCGTGGACGGTCACCATCGCGGCGCGCACCGAAGCCACGGCGTGGACGGTCGTTGTCGTCACGGCGAGGGCCGAAACCGCGGCGTGGGCGATCATCATCGCGGCGCGCTCCGAAACTGCGGCGTGGGCGGTCGCCATCGTCACGGCGTGGACGGCGTTCTCTTGGCGCACCATCTGATTCGCCATCACGCTTTTTGAAAGTTTCCTCAAATCGTGGGCGACGCTGGCCACGGTCTTTGTCGGCTGCACGGAAGCCCTCGTTGCGAATCGAGCCGCCTTCAGCCTTCATGTCCTTGTAAGAGCCGTCGAAAATCTTGTATTCACGCAATTCGCATTCCAAGTCGCCATTGAGCAGCGGATAGTTGACCGATGGGCGCAAACCGATGAGGTCGGTGAGTTCGCCATACGAAATCACCCATGCGTCGTAGCCCTTGAACACGAATTTGAGTTTCTTGCCCAAAGTTTCGTAGAGTTCGTTGATGTCTTGATATTTCAAGCGTTCGCCGTAAGGAGGGTTGGTCACCACCACGCCCTTTTCAGGTGCTTCTTCCCAGTCGGCGAGTGCGCGCTGCTTCAGTTCAATCATCTTGCTCACGCCAGCACTCTTGATGTTGGATTCGGCAATGGCGATAGCCTGCACAGCCACATCGGAGCCGTAGATTTTGTATTTAAATTCACGCTCTTGGCTGTCGTCGTTATAGATAGAGTCGAAAAGTTCGGCATCGTAGTCGCTCCAGTTTTGGAAAGCGAACTCCTTGCGATACACGCCAGGGTTGATGTTGGCGGCAATCATAGCAGCCTCCACCAGGAATGTGCCAGAACCACACATAGGGTCCACGAAGTTGCACTGTCCGTCCCAACCGCTCAATTTAATGATACCAGCGGCAAGCACTTCATTGATAGGCGCTTCGGTTTGAGCCACACGCCAGCCACGCTTATAGAGAGGCGCGCCCGACGAGTCGAGAGAAATGGTCACCTCGTCGGCAGAAATGTGCACATTCAGCACGAAATCGGCAGCCGACACACGGATAGAGGGACGCTTGCCCACCTTTTCTTGGAAATAGTCAACGATGGCGTCTTTCACGCGATAGGTGACAAAGCGAGAATGACGGAACACATCGCTAAACACGGTGGTGTCGATAGCGAAAGTCTTGTCGGTGCTTAAAACTGTGTCCCATTCAAATTTGCGAACTTGCTCATAGAGGTCGTCGGCATCGGTGGAACGGAATTTGTAGATTGGTTTAAGAATGCGTAATGCTGTGCGGCAACAGAAATTAGCCTTATACATCGTTTCGAGATTGCCCTTAAACGACACCATACGCTTACCTTGAGTCACTTCCTGAGCCCCAAGTGCCTGCAGCTCGTCGCTCAACACACCTTCCAATCCCTGGAAAGTTTTGGCCACCATTTCAAAATTTTCACTCATCGTTGTCTAATTATAATTTGAATTTTGGTGCAAAGTTAGTGATTTTCCGTCACTCACACCCAATTTTCACCACCACAAAGCACCGAAAAAAACCATTTCCCCCACTCACCCCACCCATTCAGCAAAAAAAATGCCAACCAGAAGGTGTGAAATGCTTATCCTTTGTGCATAAGCATTGGCGAGGGAATAGCAAGGGTGTGTTCCTAACGCTATAGCGTTTTTGGTTTTAACACCTCAAATGAAGCAAAAATAATTCGTAAAAATTTGTGCGAATTTGTGGCCACCTTTTCTACCACGAATCACAATATATTCAGTATTATATTGCTACGGATTCCGTGAATCTGCTTTTTTGTTGAATCTCGTTGAACCTGTGTGAGGCTTGTTGACTCGTTGACCTGTTGACCTGTTGACTTGTTGACTCGTTGACTCGTTGACTCGTTGACTTGTTGACTTCAAAGTAAATTTATGGGGCGTGTTGCTGATATACTGAACTTTTTGTGCTAAATTTGCATCTTAATCAATCATATCAACACATAAGTTTATTATTCGTATGAGTTTTTTCGGTAAAAACAAAGATAAAGAAGAAGTTAAGGAAATGCCTGTGAAGCAGACTGGTTCGCTGAAGGAACGCCTTGACCGTATCAACAAAAGTCGCTGGATTCGCTTCGGCATTGTTTCCGCCCTGTTCTTTGGCTGGGTGGCTTGGCTGGGCAGTTGGTGGGTGCTGGTGTTCTGGTTCCTGCTTTTCGACATCTACATTACTAAATTCGTGCCTTGGAACTGGTGGAAATTCTCAGAAAACCCTGTTGTGCGCATGGTGATGGGCTGGGTCGATGCCATTATGTATGCCCTTGTGCTGGTGTATTTCCTTTTCCTTTTTGTGGGACAAAACTATCAAATTCCTTCGTCGTCGCTTGAAAAGACGCTGCTCACTGGCGACTACCTGTGGGTGAACAAGATGGTGTATGGCCCACGAGTGCCACAAACTCCTCTCCACTTCCCTTTGGCGCAAAACACGCTTCCCGGTGGCTTCGACAGTTATATCGAATCGCCACAATGGGAATACCACCGCTTGAAGGGCGTGCGCAGCGTGGAGCGTGGCGACATTGTGGTGTTTAACTTCCCTGCTGGCGACACCGTGGCAGTGAATATGCCTAACCCCGACTACTACACTCTGTGCTTCACCTACGGTCGTGAGGCTGTGTGGGCCAACCCATCGCAATATGGCAAGGTGAAATACCGTCCAGTGGACCGCCGCGATGCTTATGTGAAGCGTTGCATCGGTTTGCCTGGCGAAACCCTCTCGATGAAAAACGGCACCGTGTATATCAATGGCAAGGCGCTTGCCGAACCTGAAAATATGCAGCGCAACTATATTATCGAAACCGACGGCACGCCCATTTCCGAGGCGTTGCTCGATGAGTTGAAAATCAGCAATGAGGCTCGCTCTTTGGGCGCAGGACAGTCGCCTTATGGCAATGAACTGTGGTATGCAATGCCGCTGACCAAGAGTGCCATGAAGGAGATTAAGGCACAGCCTTATGTGAAGAAAGTGCGCTTCCTTGATGTGGACGAAAGCAATCCGATGGATTCGCTGCTCACCTATCCTATTGGCGTGAAGAAGTCGTGGACACACAACGACTACGGCCCACTGTGGATTCCAAAGAAGGGCGCTACGCTCAACCTTACGTTGCAAAAACTTCCTTACTACATTCGCTGTATCAAGAATTACGAGGGCAACGAAGTGGACGTGAAAGGCGGAAAAATCTACATCAACGGCAAGGAGGCGAAGACTTACACCTTCAAGATGGACTACTACTGGATGATGGGCGACAACCGCGACAATTCAAGCGACTCGCGCTACTGGGGCTTCGTGCCAGAAGACCACATCATCGGCACTCCAATGTTTGTGATTATCTCGTTCGACCCTGATAAGCCATTGCTGCAAAGCATTCGCTGGGACCGTATCTTCAAATCCGCAAACCCCGATAAGAAGTAAATCTCCCGCCGCCTCGTTGCCTCATGTCTCACACAGATCCCACAGGTCTCACGGATTGGTTTTATGTAAAAATTCAGATTCATCTGATAAAAAATATTCTGCGAGATCCGTGAGATCTGTGTGAGGAAGATGCAAGAGGTAAGGGGCAAAGAGGCGGCGCAATGTACCCACAATAATGATGCAAAGTTCCACAATCATAATGGGCAGTATGGCGGCAGGAAGTGTACGCTGCTATGCCGCTATGCTTCAGGCTGGCAAGGTGATTATCGACCCTGATGAGCGACGTTTGCCGCTGCGCCACAGCCACCACCGCTACTTGGTGGACGGCCCCAACGGCACGCAACGCCTCACCATCGCCCTCGATGGCACCACCAACGCTATGCCTGTGCGTATGCGCGACGTGCGCATTTCCGAGCACGGCAACTGGCGACATTTGCATTGGGGCGCACTATATTCGGCTTACGGAAAGTCGCCCTATTTCGACTACATTGCCGACGACCTGCACAGCATCATTGGCGGCGAACAAACTTCGCTGCTTGAATTTAATACCGCATTGCAAAATCTGATTATCGATTTTCTCGACCTCCCTATCGAGATTGAAACCAAGCCGATTACCCCCGAAATTGTGGCGGAGGCCACCGACCTACGTGGACTTATTGGCGGAAAAAAGCCCGACACGCTACCCATTACCGACGTGCCTTACTACCAAGTGTGGGCATCGCGCCACGGTTTCAAACCGGACCTCAGCATCCTCGACCTGCTCATGAACACCGGCCGCGAATCCATCTACACCCTCAAAAAAATGCTCCCCTAATCCCTAATCCCCCCAAAAAATGTGATGTGTCAAATCACCAAAAATGACAGCGCCATAGCGTAGGGACATGCCTTCGGCATGTTTCCAAGGCGTTGATACATTGCAGATTGCATCGAAACATGCCGAAGGCTACGTTATGATGAATCGCTAAATTTGATACACCCCCACTGGTGTTTGCCTTATTTGTTTGGATTTTTGCGGTGGTGGTAGAGTTCGAGGCTGTTGATGGCGTTTTGCCAGATGATGTAGCAGCCGGGGCCTACGGCGGCGAGAGGGTTGATGTAGGCGCTTGACACCCAGATGGCAAACGCTGTGTTTTTCTGTCCTAACGCCTGTCCGCTCTCCACGGTACTGCCGAAAAAACGGCCAATATTGCGCCCCACCGAAAATTGAATCACGCATATCACAAAACTCACCACGGCAATGGCGGCAAGCAGCGACAGTGGCGCATGCGAGTTGGTGATATTGCGGAACGTGATGCCCGTAACGATAGCCAGTGAGCACCCCCACAGGTAAAACGAGAGGTCGGTGATGGAAGTAAGCCATTGCTGCACTTTTGGGAGCAGGCGTTTCACCACATACGCGAGCCCCATCGGCACCACCAAAATCACGCACACCTTCCACATAATCATCAGAAAGGCAGCGCCGAAACTCATTTCCACACGTTGGTCAACGAGAGGGAAAAACAGCGGAATCATGATGGCAGTGAGCACATTCGACACGAAAGTGTAGGTGGTCATCGACTCAAGGCTACCGCCCAGTTTGGCAGTCACCACACTCGAAGCCGCCGCGCACGGCCCGATCACGCACACCAGAATACACTCCATCAACACAAGGTCGAAGCCATCGATTTTAAAATACAGAATACACCCCACCAGCATCAGCACCACGAACAATTGCGTGGTGCTCACCCAAAAGTGCCACTTGGCAAGGCGCAGTTTTTTATAGTCAATCTTCAGAAAAGTGGTAAACAGAATCACGAAAAGGAACCACGGTAGCACCTCGTCGAACACAGGGCTCGCCGCCCGCGCAAACCCATCAAACGCAGGTATCAACGCAAACAGATAATACACCGCCGCGCCGCCCGAAATAGCCACCGGCAGCGTCCAATTCCTCAATATTTCCAACACCTTCCCCATTCCTGAACACATATTTTAAAATTTTCCACGAAAGTAATGCTTTTTCCCCACTTACCAACAAATCCACCACCTTTTTTTATTCCCCCCCCCACCAATTCCTCTAATTTCAAATATCTAATCTCTGATTTCTTGGATGTGGGAGTGGAGGCGTGCGTAGAAGGGGTGGCGGGTGAGAGTGGAGGCGTCGCCGAGGATGATGAGTTTCATGCGGGCGCGGGTGATTGCCACGTTCATGCGTCGGAGGTCGCGCAGGAATCCGATTTCGCCGTTGTCGTTGGCGCGCACGAGGCTGATGAGTATCACATCGCGCTCCTGCCCTTGAAATCCATCTACGGTGTTGACCGAAATCAGGTGTCGGTAGGGCTTGAAAAACTCGGTGGTTCTCACCATTTTACGCAAAAACTGCACCTGCGCTCGGTAGGGCGATATGATGCCCACATCAATGCGCTCGTCGAGCACATGTTCGCGCCCGATTTTGGTGAAATATTCCTGTAGCGTTTGCAGGGTGAGAATCGCCTCATCTTTGTTGATGCGTCCGAAACTCTCGCCCACGAATTGCTCCTTGAAGTCCTTGTCGGAGGTGTCGATCCACACCATTGGGGTGTCGAAGTCGAGAATGCTGCGGTACTTCACTTCGGGAGCGCTCTGCACCTGCCCGTGATAGAACCACTCGCTTGAAAAACGCATAATCTCGTCGTTCATGCGGTATTGCATTTTCAGCAGTGTGACCACTTGCGGATTGCTTTTCACAATGCGCTCCATCAGCGTGGTGCCGAGTCCGCCTTTCAGTGCCTCGATGCTCTTGACGGTGGGTGGGAGTTGCTGATGGTCGCCGGCGAGAATCACACGGTTAGCCTTTCTGATGGCTATCCAGCACGCCGCCTCCAGGGCTTGCGCCGCCTCGTCGAGATGCTCTCGTTCACCTACGAACGCCGCTTTGAGTCGC
>OBCM01000160.1_pt1 | contig 9907 bp, 7 predicted proteins | sample 1495921 | NCBI WGS metagenome assembly OBCM01 (sample SAMN03418274, study PRJEB22391) | human gut metagenome | biome: human-gut; feature: organic feature; material: feces | host: Homo sapiens | place: Tanzania | collected 2013-01 | reverse complement strand
TGAAATTTGTGGTTTTAAAGCCAGCCACAAATTTTCACGAATTATTTTGGGCTAAATGGTCTGTTTCTCAATAATTTTACATAACTTTGCCTATAAGCGTTCCAAAAACCCTTTGTGTCATGACAACCAGTACTCTACCTCGCCACATTAAAAAACGGCTAATGAAAACCGTTGGGGCGCACACGCTGTGCTCCTGTGGCTATATGCAGGATGGGGGGCTGTATTTTTACATCAAGGACTATCAGGGCAATGTGCGCGTGGTGCTCAATCAGGCTAACCAACCGGTGGAGGTGAACAGCTACTATCCCTATGGGGGCTTAATGGCAGCCACCACCACCGAAGGCTCCCAGCCCTACAAATACGGCACCAAGGAGCTCGATCGAGAAAACGGCCTCGACTGGTACGACAGCAAAGCTCGAATGTATGACCCCACTATTGGTCGCACCCCCACCCAGGACCCCATGGCAGAGAAATACTACAGCATGAGCCCCTACCTCTGGTGCGCTGCCAACCCCATCACCTTCACCGACCCCAATGGCAGAGATTTCGGAGATACCTTAGCGACTCAAAATGCTGCAGCTATAGACTTTGGTAGATGCTATAATGGGCAATCTATCATTGAAAATGCCGAATACGTGACAAATATATATGAAATACTAGTTGACAATGGTCAGTCGGCATACTCTTACACAAAACCTCAAAAAGGTACAAGCGACAAAAGTACGACACCCCAACAGCCTCCTAACGGCGAAACTGTTACAGCAAGAGCACATACCCATGGTGCTTATATGCCTTCTTACAAAAATAATGTTTTTTCAGGGGAGACAAATACCTCTGAAGGAAACAAGCATTCTTCAGAAGGGGACATTTTTATTTATAACTACTATGAGATGGATGGATATGTTGCTACGCCGAATGGATCAATGAGATGGTACAATTTCCTGACGGGAGAAGTTCAAACAATTAGTACACAGATGCCAAGTGGCCGAAACGACCCATTAAGGCTCAATAAAGAGTCTCCCTTGATTTCAATATTAATAAGATTTTCAAATATTAAAACTAACAATTAGTTATGCGAGTTAAAATTTTAGTTGTGGCTATATTGATAGTGTTATTTACTCCTGTATTTATAGTTCATAGCACGAATAATGATTCCGAGTCATTCGTTAGTCAAGACAAAAAGGTAGTAGAAATTCCAGAATCTATTGGATATTGCTTTCCGTTTGATGGAATTGATTTGAATTATTTTGATTTGGTGCCAAATCTCAATGTTGCCATTGAAGTAGCGTTGCCTATACTTGAAAACATATACAAAAAATCTTTTAAAGAATATATGCCATTCAAAGGATACCTAAAAAATGATTCCATTTGGGTTTTATATGGATCCACAACACCTCTTGTTGAGGGCGGTTTCCCTTATATTGAAATCAATAAACATACAGGGCAGGTTCTGAAAATAATCCACTCAAAATAATTTTGCGAAACCTTCATACATACCAAAGGAACAGTTCTTTCGGTATGTTCCCAATGTGTTGAAACATAAGTGTTTGTGTTGAAACATGCCGAAGGCATGTCCCTACGCTGTGATGTGATTTGCGCCATCGCCTATTGTGGCTAGCTTGAATCATCGCATATCATCAAGGCTCACACAGACTCCACGAGATTCAACGAGAAGATTATTCGTGAAAATTTGTGTTAATTTGTGGCTAAAAATCCCCACAACAAAATATTCATGTGATTCGTGGAATTTGTGGTTTTAAGGGCAAGCCACAAATTAGCACAAATTTTCACAAAAAAGGAGCACCTGAAACACCATTTGAGAAATTAGATGTTAGAAATTAGATGTTAGAATAAATTCAACTAAGCCCCTGACTTCCACCCTGCCAGTTTTTTCAAAGTACCTGAAACACCTGAAACACTAAACATGCTAAAAGCCTCTAATACTATTTCAATGAACTCTTTGCAAAAATAGGTCTTGAAAAGTGATGTGTAAACAGTAAAAAGGCAGATGATGGATTTATGTAGATTTGCTTCTAAAGCAAAATTTAGGTTTCGGATAAGCACTTGTGCTTGCGTCAGGGATGTTTGATTTTGATGCGATAGCCTGACCATAGGCACCAGATGGCGAGGATGCCCATTATGAAGATGAATATGTATGTGGCTATTGAGCCGATGAATATTCTTCCACTGTGCACTTCAAGTGCCACATTCCAAAGCGACATGGGGAGTTGGTTCATTTCTGCTGGTTGAGCGGCAAATGATGTGCCTTCATCATATTCCACTACCAAAGGCGATGAGAAGTCTTGACTCATGCCAGCAATTGCTTTCTTGCCGAAGGGAGGTCCTTGGCGCTTTGGTGCTGGCTTTCCAGTGAAATAGTCGATGGAAGTATGGTGCTGTCTATCCCACACAAACAATCCGCTGAAAGAGCCACAAAGCCATTTTCCAGCATCATCTTTTTGCAATACATTCAACCCCATCACGCTTACAGGTGGGGCTGAGTCAATCTTCTTTGCTGTTCCCTGCTGCAAATTCAGGGAATAGAAACCCTCTGAGGTCGATAGAAGCCAGTCGTGGCACGTGTCATCGTACGCAATCATGCGCAGTTTGTCGTTCCATGGATTTGGGCTTTTGAGGGAAGTGCCTGGAATTGCAGGAATTTTGTTTAACGCTAATGGAATCATCACTGGCGGACGTAGGCACCAACCAGTAATGGCTACCAGTAGTGTAAGGACAATGGTGTATCGCCCTATGCTGTTGTGTAGTCTGAGTGAATTTTTTAGCCAAAATTTATGTTTTGGTCTTATCCAAAAAACAATTCCTGTGATGCACAGCAATACAAGAACAACGGCTATGGCATCGACAACGAGTTTTCCAACCGTACCGAACAATTCGCCGCTATGTAGCAACCATACCGTGCGAAACGCCGACACCTTACCGTCGTAATCACTTGGTGCGTGAATTTCAATTCGCGAGAATGAATCGTATGGAGGAAGAGAAGTGTATATGAACGAACGACTCAGCACCACAAGCGTGTCGCCATGGCAAGCAATGTCGGTGAACTTGTCGTTGTCGCCTAATGGCATCTTTATCTCTTTCCATGCACCATGATTGCCGTAGCGATAAAGGGCGAACGGAGATACGGCAAATAAGTTGCTACCATATCCGTCACTTTCAATATTCACTACATTCCTGATTTGGCGTAAGTCTGCACCTGTGTGCAGTCCTTTGTTGAAATCTTTGAAGAATGAGGCCTTGGAGTCTGTGAGCCAGATGCCGCCGTTGCCATATAGCAGAACGGTGTGGCTCGAGTCTGTAATTTGGTGAGAAACGAATGTAGATGTGTTACCAATGTCGAGAGTGCCTCTCAGCAGTCCGCCATTCCAATTTTTGAACTCATAACGGCTGGGCAGATACTTCCTGCTCACATTCAACTCCTTGATGAGTTGACGGTGATTAAGCAGAATGCCCGACACGCAAAACATCAGCAAGAAAAACGTCATGCCGAGCCCCAGCCATTTATGGTGCTTTCTCCAAGTGCCTTTCTTCATCAATTATTCTTTTTTTGCTTTTTTCTTTCTTGCAGGAACTACAATATATCCCAGCAGCACAATGAATGATGCGAGAATGCAAATCATCTGTGTGGCATATTCTTGAGGCTCAACCCAAAACTCATGGAAGAAGTCAAGACGACCAAGCACTTCTACCGGCACCCAGAAAACCACAACCGTAGCTATAGCCATGCGTATGTTGGCACCCCATGCTGACAGTTTCAGTTGCTTCTTGAAAATGAAAATGCTACCGAGCAGACAAGCCGCAGCCACGATACTTGTAACAGGATGGTGATCGCCGAGGAAGTTTTTGTCGTAGCAGAACATCAGGAGCAAGTAACTTGACCACAAAATCATGTTTATCTCCATGAATGTGACGATGCTTGTGTGGTGTGTCATAGGGCGTGCTGCAATTTCGTTTTTGCGTGAGCAAAACAGTGTTCGTTGCCACCAGTTTATGAAGTTGCAACCGTTTTTAGTAGAGAAAATGTAAAGAGTCATCACCATCATCCACATGCCAAAGGTCGCAGGCAAGATGAGATATTCGGGTTTTGTCACAATCTCGCCATTCTCCAATTCGGGTTGTGTGCCCCATCGAGTGGCGTAGTATTGAAATAGAAACTCCACCCATCCAGTCCAGAATAGCAGACCACCGATTAATCCGAATAGCGTCTGTTTAGTGTCACCTTTAACAAACACCCCAATAATTACAATTAACAGACCAACCAACCCCATAAAGAATGCCGAGTAGTGCAGCGCCTCTGGAGTCATTGTCTTTTCCATTATCATCATCAATGCATGTCCCAAAGGCATTGTAAAGAGTACCAAAAGAAACGATGCTATTGCTTTCCACCAATTTGATTTCATAATCGTATATAACATTAAAGTGTTTAAAATAGTTTATCTATATCTATCGACATGCCAATTTGAAAATTGACACCGTCGGTTATTGGACTATTGAGATAATAATATTTGGGTTTATATCCGAATACATTATCGAGAGCCGCAGTTACCTTAACCGCATTACCCACACGCTGTACAACCGAGAGTTTCCAAATAGTGTAGGCAGGATATTCCACAGTGATAGTTCCCTTGCTCACGTCGTAGTAGCCCTTGTATTCCACATTTTCCACTCCAGAAAGTACACGACCTTGAAGCGCAATGTTCAACCCATATTTTTTACTCAGCTGCTTGTCGAAATCCACGCGAGCGTTAAGTGCATGTTCACGTGCTGGTATATACTGGTTGTTGATGGTGTGCCCATCCTTGTCCTTTGCAAGCTGTTCCTTAGTGTAGGCATAAGTCAGTCGTGCTCCGAAACCATTGTTCCACTTTGCCTGCGCTCCAATTTCACCACCACAAACGCTATAATCGTCGAGGTTTGCGTAGGGCAAATATGGCAGTTTGTCGTTGGGCGTTTTGAAGTAAGGTGCCGAAGTTGCGAGTTTATTCTTAACCTTATTATAATATACTGAACCTGTGAGGTTGTAGTGCCCTTTTGTGTATTCAGCTGAGAGATTAAAATTGTGACTCACTTCCGATTTTAGATTAGCATTGCCCTCCACAATCCAGATGCCAGCCATATCGAAATTATAATACTTCTCCTTCAGAGTTGGTGCTCTGAATCCCATACCATATCCAGCACGTATTGAGAGGTTGTAGAGAGGTTTGTAGCAGACATTGAGTTTTGGCGTAACGTGCGACTCCTTACCATCTGAGAAATAGTCATAACGCACGGCTCCCACAGCCTCCCATTGCTCGGAAATACGCCAGTCGTATTGTCCAAACAAGTCCCAAGAGTTTTGGTTACGCGTTTCGTTCTCCAAGTTAGTGTTGTAGAGATAGTCGTGCATAAAGTCGGAACCGAGGGTGAGCACATCTCCCCTATCGAACCTGTGGTTGTAGAGTAGTCGTAGAGAGTTTTGCACATTACTGTAGTCGCGAATGTCGAGCTTGGTGATGCGTTGATAGTCCGATTTGTCGTATTGGTCAAACGCATAGCTCGCCTGAAAATCGTCGTGTACTGAAATGTTCCATTGCATACCAAGACCGCCAGAGAAGTCACGGTATCGCTCAGGCTGGTCGGCTGACCTCACAGTTTCGCGAAAGAAATATCCTGCCCGTCCTGAAAGATGAAAGTTCTTGTTGGGACTCCACACCAGTTGGTCCTTGAAATTGATGGTCTTATCACCATACACAGTTGAGATAATGCGCGTGACCGGGTTGGACGCACTGTGCACGTCGTAGTTGTCCATTCGGTTGAAATTGACTGTGAACATATTGTTCCAGTGCTTACCATTCAGCCCGAAGGTTCCACCATAGCGTTGCTCATTGTGCTTGGCATAGCGTGCGTTCAGGTTGAGTGTTACAGGCTTTTGGCTTTTCTTCGTGATGATATTTATCACGCCACCTGTGGCATTGCTTCCATAGAGAGCCGATGCCGCGCCCTTCACTATTTCAATTCGTTCCACGTTGTCCATGCTCAATCGGGTGAAATCCACATCGTCCATAGTCTCACCAGCAAGACGTTCGCCATCAACGAGAAAGAGCACTCCTTGTCCGCCAAAACCAGAGAAATTAAGATGAGTCTGCTGGTTCATCGCATAAGTGAATTCTACCCCAGGCAGTTCTTGCTGCAAGAGATCCTGAACATTTGTAGCGTCGAGTCGGGCAATCTCTTTTGCGTTGATTACACGAGTCTGTATGGGGGTGTCCTTTAAAAACTTAGGAGTGCGTGTGCCTGTCACTACCACCTCGTCGAGGTCGAACTTTCGATAGATGGTGTCAGTGTATGCATCCTGTGCTGATGACGATAGGCAAGCGACCACTGCCATCAGTATTGAGAAAAATATTTGTTTCTTCATAATTCTTTTCTGAAGCGTCACCAAACTTAATAGGGGTACTTATAATTGATTGTAAGATAACATTTTGTACCGTTAGGTGCGAGATAATTTTCAAGTTGCAAAGCTGCATATGTGCCGTCCTTTAGTCGCAATATAAACACATGGTTGTTCAGGCTGAAGGCCGGAGGCATAGGCGGAATTTCCATGCTTAACCACGATGAAAGCACACGGTTTATGGCGATGCCTTGCGAGGGAACATAACCAAGAAGCATCTGCTCTTGGCTGTCCCACACTTCGTTCTCAGTCCATTCGTCCTCGACGAACTTCATGTTTTTGAACGCTTCGCTACTCTCTGGCAATTGTGCCATAGAGGTGAATGTGGTTTCAAATACAGCACCACCGTTGGTTCTAACGTTGTTGCGATGTACGGCAAAGGTCCAATCATCAGGTGCTGCCTGTTCGGCTGTGGGTGTGAAGTGGGAAAATGTGTTGTTTTTTATACCCGCGCCAAACACATCGAACCAATACATGTATTGCCCTGATTTTTTGCCTTGTGTTATGGTGGAGTTTTTTTCTCCAGGAGTCGGTGTGTCAACCCTATCGCCTGTTGCCTCCATCGGAATAGGATAGGCTTCAAACTCTGTTTGTGCTTTAATTAGTGCTTCCTCGTTGCCTTCAAGGGTGAGCTGATGTAAGCGATTGAGGTTCACATAATACCAATCTGTCCAGCTTGTTGCGTCGATTATAACCTGTCCTTTTGCAGGAACAATTTCTTGAGGCTTGTCGTAAATATCGTCAAAAAGATTGTTGCAAGCGGTGAGTGCCGAAACACTCATCGCTGCAACGAATAGTTTAAAAATATTTTTCATCAATAATACCTTATCTCTTAAGATACTTCTTTCCGTTAATAATTACAATTCCCTTATAGTCCTCACCTACTACCTGTCCATAGATGTTGTAGATTTTGCCGTCGTTTATCTTGTTGCTTTTCTCATCGTTTGTGACAGATGTGATACCAGAGGAATTTGTGTCGAATTTGGTGACAATAGCAAATGGCATGGCTCCCATTTGGAAAGTGTTGACGATGTCTTCCACCTTGTTGCCGTTGTATTTCACAAGAATATTATTGTTCTTCTCTGGGTTGAACGAATAGTCGCCGTCCATAGTCTTTTTTCCGCCTGTTTCGGCTGTGAAGTGGAATTTAAGTCCGTCATTCTTGTAGTCGCGGTAGAATCCACCCTTCTCCTCGTCGTAGGTCAAACCTTTCACTGTATAGGTTCCGAGTGTAAGGTTGCCCATCACGGTGTTGTCGAGTGTGTAGGTGGGAATTTCCACATCCACTTTTTGCACATTGTTGTCGATATACTTACGCACGCTATAGTTAACGTTTTCATTGGCGTAATTGAATGCACCGCCAACGTTGACAGTGATAGCACTTGCCACAGGCTTAATGTAGTATGCCTTGATGCTGTAGGTCATGTCGAATGGCATTGCTCCATATTTGAATGTGAGATTCAGTGTCAAGGAGTTGTCTGCCATGTTGTATGTACCTTTGAGCGAAGAACCTGTAATATTCTTTTCTTCGCCGCCAACAATAACTTTGGTTGCGAATGTCTGGTCGGCCATAATTACCACATGGTTGGCACCCATCGTGAATGCAACATTTGCGATAGTGAATGAGGAAATCACTAAATTGTCTTTGGTGATTTTTGGAAGAGTGATATTACCAGAAGCAGCGTTCACCATTTCAAACTTCACGGTGTCGCTTGGGTTTTCTACATTCTGGTTCAGAACATTGGCGGTAGATGCGCCTGCGAAGTTCAACACGCCATGCATTTGTGCCATCATATTACCTGCCATCAGAGTGGCTAAAGCAAGAGTAAAAATTTTCTTCATGTTATTCTTTTTTTTGTTATTATATATCAATTGAAGTTTCAACCTTATGATTATCATTGTTTTCGGTTGCAAAATTACGAGGGTTTATGTTTTAGGGCAATACCTAAAAATTGGTATTTAAAGTGGCGCAAATACTTAACTTCTATTAATTGGAGAATTTTTTAAAAATTCTGTGGCTTTTGTGGTTAAATTAGGTTTAGGTTTTGTGTTAAAAAGGAAGCGGACGCAATAATTTTGCGTCCGCTGTAAATGGTTATTAACCAAGATGGTGCATTTTGTGTCGGTTCTTTAATGGGAGAGGCGGGTGACTTCTTTTACGCCTCGGAGATTTTGGATTTTTTGGATTAAGGTGGAGAGGTGATCGAGGCTATTGATGCCGATCACGAGGTGCCCTTCAAAAAGTCCGTCGTTAGAGTTGATGGAAATGTTGCGCAGCACGGTGTCGCCCTCCTTGTTGATGAGCGAAGTGATGTTGGTAACGATGCCGATGTCGTCCTGCCCTACTACTTTCAGCGTGGCAGCGAACTGGTTGCCGAGTTTGCCCGACCATTGCGACTTGATAACGCGGTATGGATATTTCTCCATCAAGTTCTTCACGTTGCCACAGTCCATGCGGTGGATTTTAATGGCTCCGGAACTGGATATGAAACCCATAATCTTGTCGCCATAGATTGGATTGCAGCACTTTGAGAACTTGTAGTTGATGCCTTTCACATCGTTGCCGATAATCAGGATATCTGAGTCGGTGTCGTCGGTGTCTTGCACCTTGCTTTGGAGCACAAACTTATCGGCGGTCTCGTGGGTAAGCACTTGCTCAACAGGCTTGATGAACTCTGCGTAACCGTCTATCACCTCGTTGGCATCGATATTGCCCAACTCAATTTCTACATAAAAGTCGATAATCGACTTGTAGCCCCTCTTTTTCACATATTTAGAGAACGAGGCTTCGTCAACATCGATTTTACGGTTCTTGAAACGGCGTTCGAGCATTTCGCGCACCATATCCGCCTTCTTCATTTTTTCCTCGTTGACGGCTTGTTTGATTTTGTTGCGTGCCTTAGCGGTAACCACGAAGTTGAGCCAGTCTTGTCGTGGCGATTGGTTGGTGGAAGTGAGAATCTCGATGGTGTCGCCACTCTTCAGTTTGTAGTTGAACTTCTGATTTTTGCCATCGACTTTTGCGCCGATGCAGGTGCAACCCACTTTCGAGTGAATGTGGAAAGCGAAGTCGAGCACGGTAGAGCCCAGTGGTAACTTAAAGAGGTCGCCTTTCGGAGTGAACACAAACACCTCTTTATCATAAAGGTTCATGTTCATTTCACGAATCAGCCCCATTTGACCATCGCTGCCAGCTTCAAGCACTTCGCGCACATTGTTCATCCACATGTCCACATCGCCCTCACTCTTGATGCCCTTGTACTTCCAGTGTGCGGCAAGTCCACGCTCGGCAATCTCGTCCATTCGCTTCGTGCGCACCTGCACCTCCACCCACTTATCTTCCTGTCCTCGCACGGTGATGTGGAGCGACTCGTAGCCGTTAGACTTCGGCATCGAAATCCAGTCCTTCAGGCGCGATACATTGGCGAAGACCTTTCATTGAAATATCTCAACAGAAAG
>OBCM01000152.1_pt1 | contig 10158 bp, 10 predicted proteins | sample 1495921 | NCBI WGS metagenome assembly OBCM01 (sample SAMN03418274, study PRJEB22391) | human gut metagenome | biome: human-gut; feature: organic feature; material: feces | host: Homo sapiens | place: Tanzania | collected 2013-01 | reverse complement strand
TTATTGTCGCGGCTGATAGTTGCGATTCCCTTGCCGCCGTTAAATTCCTCTGCCAACTGCCTTGAGTTCGGAAAAGTTCCCGATTTTATCTTTTTATGAATTCCCACCAGCCGTTCCAGCATCAAATGCGAGACAATATGCCTTTTTTCCTGTTCCATAAGGTTATTTTAACACATAAAATGAATAAGTCTATCGTTGTGTGATAGAGCTTGCTGGAAGATTTTATAGTTTGTTATTCAACAAAAACTGAAATAAACCCATAAAAACTCCATGTTTGCGGCGAGCCACGGACGCTTCCTTTATTTCGTTGATTTCAATTTCTTTTCTAAATAATAAACGGCAGCGCCATTGTAGGGTTTATGCTGTGTTTTGTATTTCTGGATTAATTTTTCAATAAAAGCTCTGCTGCGGGAATTGTTTTTGTAGTTCAGCTGCTGCTTGGCGGAATCTATCATTTCTTTTCGCTTTGATTTTAAGAAGGCTGCATTTAGGTTTAGAACCGTATTAAGTTCTTTTCGAAAAGATTCATCAAGAGAAGAGATTGTTCCATCCTCAAAGTAAATCAGTTTCATCTTTTTAAAATCTGCTTTTACAGATGGATTGAGAGATAGCTCCATGTTTCCTTTGCGGGTATCGCAGGTTTGAAGTTTGTTGGGCTTTCCTTCGTTTCCTTTGCAGCAGCCTAACATATTTGAATAATCCAGCTGATATTGAGGATACAAAGACTGAGATTTGAAGTGTTCAATTTTCATATCTTCTTTTGAAATAGCAGCCATGCAATATGCGCATAAGTTATTCTGTTCATCCAATAAAGATTCTCTGATTGATTCCTTATCAGAAATGTTGTCATAAAAATCAACATCTTTATTCTGATTTTTGAGGGTTTCTATTGCTGATTCAAAAGATTTGCCTTTGGAAATTTTCTTTTTTAGTTCTATCAAAACTTCTGGAGAGTTATGCTTCTGAATATAAATCATTCTTCGTTCTCCATCATTTCAAGAGCGATTTTACAGCTTTCTGCTTCATGAAGATTTGTGCCTGTCATTTTTTCTAGGTCTGCAATTATCTTTTTTGCTTCTGCAAATTTTTCTGTTTCCATGGCAAGATTCAGTTCCTGTAATTTCTTTTCAACTGTAGAATCCCGGCTTAAAGAAAAATCATCATCAATAATATCCATAACTTCATCAAGAATCTGATTAGAAGTAAGTCCGAAACTTGAATTTGGTCGATAAACATTGAAGTCATTCAGAAGCCAGATTTCGTTAGTTTTAAGTTCTCCAAGGATTTGTGGCGAATGAGTTGTAATTACAAACTGACAGTTAGGGAATGTCTTTACAAGAGCATGGCAAATCTTTCGTTGCCAGCTTGGATGCAGGTGCAAGTCAATTTCATCAATAAGAATTATTCCGTTTCCTTCAAGCGGATTTTCAAGAGTTTCATTTGCAATTGCCAGCCGGCGGGCTATATCGCCAAAGAGAGTTATAATACCTTTCTCTCCGTCAGAGAGGGTAGAGAAATCTAATAATGTATTACCCTTTGAAATAAGAACTGACTGGCGATTCTTATTGACTTTCATCTTAGAAAATTCTGGAGTAAGTATTGAAATTGCATCACGAACTGCTTTTAATTCTGTGTCTTCAAAAATTGTTTTAGTGTCACCTTTTTCGTACTTTTCAAGTTTGATAGCATTTTCTCGATCTTCCCGGTCACGAAACCACTGGAAGAATTCTTTATAATGGGTAACAGAGTTAAAAGCGTTTGTCATGGCTTCTTTTTTGTCACTTAAATCTTTTTCCTGATTTATAGATACATCAACATCAAGTTCTGAGCGATTTACACTGTAATACGAGATGATAAAATCGTGCGAGTCTTTATATTTCTTAAAAGCTTCGTCTTCAAGAAACAGGACACCATTGCTAGTCAATTTTTGCTCATAAGTTTTTTTATCCATCAAAAAACTTAAATTAAGTGCAGTATCTTCATCTTTTGCATTTTTGTTTATATCAGATGGCTTTATAAAGGCTTCCTTAGGGAACGATGTATATAATGATTCCAAAACTTTAGAGAGAGCGCATAAAACTGAACTTTTTCCACTTCCATTTATCCCTGCAATGCAAGTGATATGCTCTCCAAAGTCGATTGTCGCATCTGCGAATCCTCTGTAATTTTTCAAATGAAGATTTTTTATTTTTATCATTTTACACCTTCTTTCTTAGCCAGTCGTAATTAATTGTCAAATAATGACACCTAAACTTATTTTTCTCCAAAAGTAACAATGTCGCCAATGTCACAGTTCAATGCCTTGCAAACCTTATGTAGACTTTCCATAGAGATATATTCACCCTTGTTCATTTTTGCAAGGACGTTTGTTGAGATTCCTGCTAAAGGAATTAAGTCTGATTTGTTTTTAATTCCTTTTTCAATTAACAGTATCCATAGTTTTCGATAATCTGAATTCATATAAGATGATTATAACACATAATTTTGTTTTAATGCAGAAAAAATCACGATTTGTCAAGAAATGTCGGGGGGGGTAAAATTTGAGTTTTGCAACAGATGGACTGAATTGTAAGAACCTTCCTGTGCGTTTTTAATAAGATTATACAACTGGAAGATCTTATAGTTTGTTATTCAACAAAAACTGAAATAAACCCATAAAAACAATTCCATGGTCGTCTGTATATGTCTCAATGTCGCTCCCTACAATGATAATTTTTTTGAATGAATCGTCTATTTTTAAAAGCGATTCAAGTTCCTGTGATTTTTTTTCTTCAGAATCTAAAGAATATGCAGATTGAATATAAAATTTTTCGATTCCATTGGTCGCAATGAAATCAACTTCTCTTTGAATATATTGTTGTTTCCCATTCTTGGTTTCTCTGGATTCTACAATTCCGACATCAACAAGAAAATCACGGATACGAAGTTCATTGAAGATTATATTTTCCATAATGTGTGTAATTTCCTGCTGACGGAAATTAAGGCGAGCATTCCGTAGTCCTACATCAACTGCATAATATTTTTGAATTGAGTTGAAATATTCTTTTCCTTTTATGTTGTAACGTTTTGCTCCTTCAAACAAAAACGAATTTTCAAGATATAAAATATAATTTGCGATGGTTTCGTCATCAATCTTGATTTTTTGAAGAGTCTGCATTGTATTTTTTAATCGGGTCGGATTTACAAGAGAACCAACAGAAGAGCAGAGCGTATCTACCATTGTTTCTAGGGCGTGTCTATTGCGTATATTATTTCTTTCAATGACATCATCGATGTATGTTTTGTTCCAAAGTTTTTGTAAATATCTGGATTTTTGTTCCGGAGTTTTCAATTTTAAAAGACGTGGCATTCCTCCAAAAGTGTAGTATTCTTTCCAAAGTTCTGTTTTATTTTCAGTACGATTCTGAATGAATTCTGAAAAAGAAAAAGGATACACGCGGATTTCATCTCCCCGTCCGCGAAAAATAGTTTTTATATCCTGTGAAAGAAATTTTGAATTACTTCCTGTTATATAGACATCAACATTTTCTTTTGCGGCAAGTCCATTTACGAGTTTCTCAAAATTTTCAACTTCCTGAATTTCATCTAAAAAAAAGTAATAATTTTCTTCTGAAGATTTTATGCGTGAATATAAATATTTTTTCAAAATGTCATGGTTAGAAAAATCTTCATCAGAATCTTCATCTTCTATGTCTAGTGAAACAATAATTATATTTTCTTCTTTTACGTGTTGGGAAATCAGGTATGACTTAAAAAGCTTTTTTAAAAGCCAGGATTTCCCACAACGCCTTGAACCTGTTATAATTTTTATTTCACCATTATGCATCCGGTCTATGAGCTTTTTTAGATATATATTTCTTTCAATTATTTCAGTTGTTTCAAACATAGAAAATCCTTTTTTTTAATCGCCGTTTACTGTAAGTTGTTATTTTTAACGATTAAATTATATTTCAAATCGCCATTTACTGCAAGTTGCGCCAAGCGGCGATTTGAAAATTAAAGTTATTACAAATGTATAAAATCACATATCGTCAATGCTTAGGCCACTAATTTTTATAGAAAAGCCGGGGGGATATTCTTCTTGACTACATTTGTTTTTCTTCAAGGTGGCAAAAATATGGTCATCAATCTCACCGTGGTTATGGTACAGATGAGATGTACAGTAACCGCCCTATCTGAACATGGAGGGACGGAATGTAATACCACAGACATACATTTTTCATCAAGGGAAGTATCCCGAACTCTTCCCCAATCACCATTGAGTTATAATCAAAAATTGTGGATGAGTTAATTTAAAAATATAAAAAGAGACTGAGATTTGTTAAAGCTTAATGATCAAAACAAACAAAGGAAAGTCTCTTATGGAAGACATTTTTACAGTGGAATCGGGAAAAGAGCACTACAAACAACGCATATTTTTTTGAGAATCTTATGTGGGAATCTGCAAGGAAGATGCTTGTGGCAGCATTGGAAAGCGAAGTCGAGGAGTTCATGCAGAAACATAGGCATGAGCTGGATTATGACGGACATAGGACTGTGGGCATAAACGGATATATGCCGGACTGCTCGGATTTCAGAATGTCGTGGGGAAAGTCTGGGAACAAGAGAAAATACAGCGGTACTGGTTTCATAAAACGGGCGGCAATGTCCTGGATAAAATTCCTGATTGCGTACAGTCGGCGGCTCAAAGGATTTGAAAAACTTCAGCTGGTCAAGTAAGATAAAACTTTTGTAGATGGAATCCTACAGGTTTCAGTATGTACAACATTTGACAATTTCTCTAAAAATATGCATATTGCTAATGACATAAAGGATATAAAGAAATTTTAGGATTTGAATAAATGAAATACTATTTGCTTCAAATAAAAGAAGGACCTCATGGAGGACCATTCTATGACACCGTAAATAAATGGATTTCCGCTGGCTGTGCAGCCGTTTTTACAAAAGATCATCTGGATAAAATCGGAACAAATCCTGTCTCTGCCGATGTTAAAAGATTTATAGAATTGTTTAATAGCAATAAAAGTGATGATTCTATTATTCTTTCAATAGGCGAAGACGAAACTTCTACAGACACTTTATACATCTATCAGAAGGATGGACCGCTCGAAGAAATAACTGCATTGTCCGTAGATAAGAAAAATTACAAAACCTGTAATTATGTAGATAATGCTATTGGATTCAAAATCAAATTATTGAAAAAAATCAAGGTAGTAGAATGTCCTCTTGTTCTTGCAACTATTAAATCAAATACCCGATTAACAATGGGAACTTTCAAAAGCATCGAAGATCCGAACAATCCTGAGTCTCACATGAACTCATATTTTGGTAATATCAAAGCTCTGGAGTATATCCTTAAGGGTAAAAAAGAAAATGTTTCTGTAGATTCTTTTGCTGAGTATATGGAATGCCTTTCTCCGATTGAATTTGAGACTCTGATTGCAAAATTAAAAGAGGAAGAAGGTTATTTTGTACCTGCCTATAAAGGCGGAATGCTGAAAGACTATGATTTAATCTGCAGAAAAGACGGCCAACAGGAAAATATTCAAATCAAATTAAATCTGTCAAAAGATACTTACAATAAATATAAAAAGAAAGGGCTTATAATCTATTGTGTATCTAAATCAGTAAAGATAGTAGATCCTACTGTAACAATTTATGACTGGAAGGATATTGAAAAGCAGATTAATAAGAGTCCTAATACAAAGAAGTGGCTCAGCCAGACTTTGGATTGGGTTTATATCAAGGAAAATTAGGAGATTTATGCCAGCAGGATAAAAACAAGTTTCTTCTTCATAAAACACCTTCCTTTTTTTTGTTTATGGCATTTTACCTCAGTTGGTCTATCAAATTACGATAGATTGATTTTTTTGCTTTTTTTTAAATATTTCCGCGGCGGAAAAATCTCCTTCCTTTTTGCAGGTGAGATTTTTTATTTGCGGAACAATGTGCGAGCCTTGATGTTTGCGAAGCCGCTCCGGGCCGGCGTGTGCCTTTTGCGCCGCGGTGGAAGGGTTGCGGAGCAAGGCGAGCGGAGCGAGACCAAGCGCAAGCGGGCCCTGGAAGTGCGGTTACGGCTGAAATTTGCGCCCTTAATCTTAAAAGGAAATTGCATAAATATACAAAAATGTGTATTTTATTTATATGATAGTTATGAAATTCGGCGGCTCTTCAGTTGCCAATGCAGAAAGAATTAAGCATGTTGCTTCTATTATTAAGGCGTACAGGGAAAAGCGTCCGGTTGTGGTTCTTAGCGCGATGGGCGACACAACGGATCATCTTCTGGCGGCCGCGGATCTGGCGGTTACAGGAACTGTTGATGTTGCCGGTGTGGCAAAGCTTCATGAGGAAACGGCAAGGGAACTTGGCATAAATATTGATGCGATTGAAGCTCTTTTGTCTGAGCTAAAGCAGCTTTTGACTGGAATTTCTATGCTGAAGGAAATCAGCAGGCGCTCGCGCGATTATCTTGTTTCGTTCGGTGAGCGGATGTCTGTAAGGATGATGGCGGCTTATTTGAAGAGCCAGGGTGTGGACGCGAAATTTTATGATGCGTGGGACATCGGTTTTGTGAGCGATTCAAATTATATGGCGGCGGAGCTTCTGGACGAGGTCTGGGAAAATATTCCGCGGCATTTGGGTTCGTACAGCAAGGGTCTGGACAATGCTATTCCGATTGTGACCGGTTTTATTGCAAAGGACAAGCGCGGTATTATTACAACGCTCGGCCGCGGCGGTTCGGATTTGACTGCGACAATGATTGGCGCGGCTATGAATGCGGAGGAGGTCCAGACGTGGAAGGATGTTGATGGAATCCTTACATCTGACCCGCGCGTGGTAAAGGAGGCGAAGCCTGTTCCTGAGGTTACCTATGAGGAGGCTCAGGAGCTTGCGATGTTCGGCTCGCAGGTTTTGCATCCGCGCTCAATGGTTCCTGTAAGGAAGAGCGGAACTCCGGTCCGGGTAAAAAATTCCTATAATATAGAAAGCAAAGGCACGATTATTGTTGAAAGGCACAGCGGAAAAGTTCCGCCTGTATGCGCGATTACTTCTGTAAAGCATGTGCAGCTGATTGATATGGTTTCTAACCGTATGCTTGGCGCGGCCGGTTTTTTGGCGCATATTTTTAACAATTTCTTAAAGTGGAATGTCTGCATTGATGTCATTGCTACTTCCGAGGTTTCTGTTTCCTGCACTGTAAGCGGCAAGGAAAAGCTTGAAGGTCTTGTGCAGGATTTGAGCAAGGCCTGCGATGTTTCTGTCCGCAAGGAGCGTGCCATTGTCACCGTAATCTGCGACGTTGAGCATTCCTCGGCGATTCTTGCAAGCGGCTTCGAGGCTCTTGCGGACGAGGGCATAAACGTTCAGATGATAAGCCAGGGCGCTTCAAAAGTGAATATAAGTTTTATTGTGAACGACGACGAGGCCGACAGAACCGTTCAGATTCTGCACCAGGCTTATTTTGGTTAGGGATAGTTTTTTATTTGGCGCTAAATTCGAGTTTTATTACTGAATCCATAAATTGAATGAGCGGGAAGAAAAATCAAGCGGCAACCGAGCCATTCTGAGCGATAGCAAGCGATTTTGAAAAAAATCGCGCAGTCTGATACATTGTACGCTCGGCATGGCGAATTGACGCGCCTTTTTCTGGTAGCTAATTCAATTTTTATGCTCAATTAATAAAACTCGAAATTTCATTCAATCTGAAAAAAGATAAAAGGGATTTTATATGAAAATTGCACTTGTTGGATATGGAAAGATGGGACACATGATTGCGGATTGCGCGAAGTCTCTGGGACACGATGTTGTCGCGGCTATTGATGTTGTTTCTGATGATGCCAGCGTAAAGATTCCTGCCGGCGATTATGACGCTGTTGCCCGGGCGGTAAAGTCCAGCGGGGCGGAAGGCGTGATTGAATTCAGCCATCCGTCTGCGGTCATGGGAAACATAAAGGCGCTTCTGCCGCTCGGTATTCCTCTTGTTGTCGGCACAACCGGCTGGAACGACAAATACGGCGAGGTTAATGAGCTGGCTGCCAGCTGCGGCGGAACGGTTATGACTTCCGCGAATTTTTCAATCGGTGTTAATATGCTTTTAAAGATTGTTTCCGAGGCTGTAAAGATAATGGAGCAGTGGCCGGAATACGACATTGCCACCTGGGAGGCTCATCACAACCAGAAAGCCGACAGTCCGTCCGGTACTGCCATTGCGATTGCGGAGACAATTCTTGCGAACACAAAGAAAAAGTCTGAGATTGTGACGGACGCCTTTCATGAACGACCAAGACCGGAGCAGCTTCATGTTTCTTCAACACGCTGCGGTTCTATTCCAGGAACGCACACAGTATTCTTTGACAGCAAGGCCGACACGATTGAGATTACCCACCGAGCCCGCAGCCGCGAAGGTTTTGCCATGGGCGCAGTTCATGCGCTGGAAAAACTTTCTGAGTCGTTAAAAACCGGCGCGTTAAAAAAAGGCGCGCTTTACACGATGAAAGATTTGTTCTGATTCGTTCGGAAATTTCAGTCCCTGAGGCAAGCCTTCGGGGACTTTTTTTTAGGGCGCAAAATACCACTGTAACGGGCTTTTCACCGTTCCGGCTTTCGCCTGCATTGCTCCGCTTCCGCTCCGCAACTTGCCTGCGGCAAGCGGTTACAATCCCGCGCAGGCGGATTTACCTGTAAAATTTCTATCCAAAAATCATACTACCATCAGCGAAAATCCGGCGGTTACAAAAAACTGCCCGGCAATGTATAGAATCATCCTGAAAAGCCTGTCTTTTGGCGATGCCTTTACAAAAAATCCTTTTACTATAAGCGCCTGGGCGGCTATGAAAATTGTGCTTCCGGCAAAAAGCAGCGCGGAGTAGAGTTTCGGCTGTCCGCATAGCGTAAGGATTGAGCCGTAGTGCAGAACCATCAGCGGAATCATAAAGATTGTGATTCCGGCGGTTTTTAAAAGGCTTCTTTTTCCGATTGAAAATATATAATATAGAACAAAAAGAGTTAAATATGCTGTGAATATTGCCGCCGATGCCCAGCGCGGAAGGCTGAACAGCCGGAACGAAGGGCGGATAAGAATTATAAAGCTTAAAAAACTTGCGATAAAGAATATCGCGCTCGCCGCCACGTTTTTTTTCGTTTTTGGAAGGAACTGAAGGCATGCGCCTGTAAGCCCGAACAGAACGGCGGCGGAAACGCAGATTATTATATTCAGCGAGTCCGGAAGGAGCGGCGTAAGAACCATAATCCACGATGCGAGCAGAAATACATACATGCATGGATTCGCTATGTATTCCATAAGGCTGATTTTTTTATAGTAGCCTGTGATTTCTACTATTGCGCTTGCAATAAAAAGTGCTGTAAAAACTAAAAATAATATATTAAAAATGCTCATAATTTGGTAATTGATTATATCACGATTTATTGAAAAATAGGTTAGATTCTTTTATAATTTACGTGATATTTTGTTTTTCAAAATAGTCCTAAATTCAGGAGGATATATGACAATTTTTCAGATGCTCGGGCAGAGCGGTCTTTTGACTTTGCTGGGTATGGCTGTTGTATTCGCTTTTATAATCATCTTGATTGTATGTATGAATGTTCTTCATGGTGTCGTTCATGCGCTCAGGCTTGATAAAGACGAAGTTAAACCTGTGTCAAAACCTGCCGCTAAGGTTTCTGCAAAACCTGTTCCTGCGGCTGTTAATGCTGCTGTTGATAAAAAGGCTATAATTGCCGCAATCGCTATGGCGGTTCACGAAAAAGAAAACAACTAACTTATAAGAGGTAAAAATTAAAATGGCTAAAGTAGGAATTACTGAACTTGCAATCCGTGACGCGCACCAGTCGCTTCACGCTACACGAATGACAACGGCAGATATGCTTCCTGCATGTCCAATGCTTGATAAAATCGGTTATAAATATATTGAAGGATGGGGTGGAGCTACTTATGACTCCTGCATCCGATTCCTGAACGAAGACCCGTGGGAACGCCTTAGAAAGCTTCACGCTGCACTTCCGAACAACAAGATCATGATGCTTCTTCGCGCGCAGAACCTTCTTGGCTACAAGCACTACGCCGATGATGTTGTTGACAAGTTTGTTGAGACTGCCGCAAAGAACGGTATCGGATAAACCTGATTTGTATGGAAAGGA
>OBCM01000135.1_pt1 | contig 10926 bp, 5 predicted proteins | sample 1495921 | NCBI WGS metagenome assembly OBCM01 (sample SAMN03418274, study PRJEB22391) | human gut metagenome | biome: human-gut; feature: organic feature; material: feces | host: Homo sapiens | place: Tanzania | collected 2013-01 | reverse complement strand
GCCTCGCGTCTGAAGCAGTGGGAAAGACCTCCGTACATCAAAGGAAGCTTTGCCTTGTCAAGAATTTCTCCTGAATGGTAACCGCCTAAAGTGATTTCCGCAGTTGCGACAAGGCAGGTTCCTTCTCCTTCTATAGAATATACGTTGGATTCGTTTCCTCGCGGATTAAAACCGATTCCTTTTAGAATTTCCTCGCGCGCAATGTCCGGAGTGATGAAAATCTCGAATCCATGCTTTCTAAGAATGTTCAGTGCGTACTGAATCAAAGCCTGTTCAAGGAAAACAGCCTCATTCTTAAGATAATAAAATTTCGGTCCTGAAACTTTTGTTCCCCGGTCAAAATCAAGCAGGTCAAGCTCTTCCGCAAGCTGAACATGGTCTTTCGGCTCAAAATCAAATTTTCTTGGAGTTCCGACTTTTTTTATCTCAAGATTTTCTGTGTCAAGTTTTCCAATCGGAGCGTCCGGGTGAATCATGTTAGGAATCTGCCGTGCCGCAGTGTCCAGGTCTATTTCAATCTGGGAAAGTTCTTTCTCTACTTCCGCAATGTCTTCCTTAATTTTTTTGCCGGCCTGAATCAGTTCCTGTCTTTTTTCATCGTCAAGCTTCTGCTTCATTGCCTTTGCGTTTTCATTTCTCTGCTGCTGCAAATCCTGCTGCTTTGTTACAAGAGCCGTTCTTTTGTCGTAAAGTTCAACAACTTTGTCTGCATCAGCCGTCATATTCCTGTTTTTAATGTTTTCTTTTACAGCGTCAAGATTGTCTTTAATAAATTTATAGTCAAGCATTTTTTTTCCTCTTTTATTGAATTGAATAGGTAACTTTTACTTCCGATGTGACATTGATTTTTCCGTCCGGAGTTGTGCCGGTCTCGGTTTTTTCTTCAATTATATCAACCACATTGCTGATTTTACTGCCGCTTGCCCCTGCAAGTAAAGAGGCTGCGTCCTGTGTCTGCTGAACCGCTGCTGAACGTGCGCGGCGCATTGTCGCTACAGAATCGTTGAGTCCATAGGTTACTGACTTTAGCCGTGTTGAAGCGCCGGCCTTGCAGTCAATGACCGCCGGAACAAGGGAAATGTTCCTTACAGTTATGCGTATATTTCTTCTTGCTTCATATTGGTTTGAAGGATTTGAAATCAGGCAGTCTGAAAGGACAATGTCGTTTTCGTTTACACCCAAGTTTTTTACTGCATCGGTAAGTCTTTTTGAAAGAGTGTCGTTGTCCGCGACAATCTGTTTTGCGCTCCAGCCTGCGGTTACTACTGAAAAATTGATTTCTGCAATATCAGGTGATGAAGTTATTGTTCCTGCGCCGCTGACGGTTATTGTTTTTTTTACTTCGCTTTCTCGTGTTATATAGCACGAAGAAAAGACAAGAGCCATTGCGGCTGCGGAACAGATTAATTTTATTCCTTTTTTCATGGAATCCTCCAAAATTATTCAAAAAGTTTGTTATCTTATATTTATATAAAAGCGTTTTAAGAATATGCTGCGTCTGTTTGCCTTATCCCACAGTGAACTTGAAGGATAATTGTTTACAACCAGATCGTAGGATTCAATTGCGCTTTTTATATTCTGAACAGGTGATTTTTCTTCAAGAATCTGCGCCTGAAGAAAAAGTCCTTCGTCAAGCCGTTCTGTGGCAGTGTCAAAGAATTTTGAGATTACCGAGAATGCCTGCTGGTATTTTTTTTCATCGTAATATTTTTGCGCCAGCTCAAGAAGTCCGTCCTGACTCATGTTTTCCAGCGTGTCTGAAGAATCCCTGGAAGACTCCGGTTTTAAGTCAGAAGAGGAGTCTGAATCAACTTCGTTTTTGGAAGATGAGGCGACCGCTTTTGATTTTATGGCAGGCGCAGAATCAGAAGGAGCGGATTCTGTTGTCTGAATTATTGTGTCAAGATTGGAAGTCTTTGAAATTTCCGCGGCTTCCTTTTCCGGATTTTTCTGTACGTTTTTTGCCTTTGCCGCGCTGTTTTTTTCAGCAGGCTTTGAATTTTCTGTCCCTGCGGAAGTTTTTTTCTGTTCCCTAATTTTTTCTGCATTTTCCGCGGTAATTGAAAACTTTGGCGGAACAACTTCCGCATAATCTGGAACAGTTATGTGTTCGGTGGAGCTGGTCGATTCGTTTTCCACGATAACTTCAAGAAAATCGTCTATATACTTGCCGGTCAGCATGTCATTTTTAAAGAAATGAAGGAGATATGTTCCGGCATTCCTTGAGCGCAGCGTAAAAGAAGTGTCCTTTCCGCCGAGTTTTCTTCCGCCGAAAATAAAATTTCTGTTTCTTGCGTCAACATTTCCGTTTTCGTCGATGTTTCCCTGGTAAATCCAGCCTTTTCCAGGATATATAATGTCTATATTCTGATTTTTCTTGATTTTAACGGAGCGGGAAGGTTTCTGAATATCGGTGCCTGCCGGTTCTGATTCTTGCACCTCTGTTTCTGGGGAATTTTCAGTTTCTTCTATTATATTGGTTGTATCAGTGTCTGCGCCTGCGGTCTCGTCATCAAGTGCGTTCTGGTTCTTTTCGTACGGAGTGGAAATATTTTGCTCCGGCAATGTGTTTTCTTTCTGATTATTGTTTTCGGTTGTTTCCGGGGAAGGCTCGTCCTTTACCTGCGGCTCCTGAATAACGGAAGGAACGGCCGCATTTTCCGGGTTTTCTTCAGTTTTCTCTGAAAGTTCCGGAAGTTCCGGCAGCTCCGGGTTTTGTTCTTTTGTCAAAGGTTCTGTAAGGTCAGAAAAATCCTGGTTTTCGCCCGCGGCGTTTTTTCCGTCTTCGGAATCAGTTTCTTCCGCAGTACTTGAATTTTCTTCCGCTGATTCCGGCGTGCTTTCTGAATCCTCTTTTATAAGGTTGTTTTTTTCTGAAGTTTCGGTTTCTGGAATTTCTACGGCAGAAACGGAATCTTCGGGAAGTTTTTCTTCCTGTTTTGGCGTTGATGCGCACGAGAATAATGCAAATGAAAACAATGTCAGCAACAATATGTGAAAAAACTGTAATGATGTAATTTTTCTGAAAAATTTCATGGTGCAGCTCCAATAATATCGTTTATAATCCTGTCGTTAGAGTCGCCAAGTTTTTCAACTTCGTTTTCGTCCGGCAGTGTGAACCATTTTTCAATTTCTTTTTCCGGCCATTTTTTTTCGGTTTTTCTGGTCGTAATGTATCCGTCTGGAATTGAAGGAGAAGGCGGTATCATAAGCGGCTGGTCCAGCACAAGTTTCTTTTCTTCCGGCGTTTTTTTTGCGCTGTTTTTTGCTTTTGAGCTTCCTGCGACCAGCGCAATAATCGCGCTAAAAAGCATAAAAATCAAAAGGGCGCAAAAAATGATTGTTTTTTTTGCATTATCTTGCAGAAAATCTTGAATTTTTCTGAAAAACTGCCGGAAATCAACCATTGATTTTTATCACGCCTCCGTATCCGCTGTATTTTCCGCTGTTTCTGAGTCAGAAACGCCGTTTTCATTTTCTGCGGAATTTGCATTTTCTGCCTCTTCCGCTTCTTTTGCGGCAAGCTTTGCTTCCTTTATTTTTCTGCGTTCTTCCGCGGCTTTTTCCTCACGTTCCTTGTGGACGCGTATAATTTCCGGGTCGGTTATTGTTCCGTCCGGATTGTGGATTCTTTTTGGCGGCCGTGGCGGAATGTATACATCTGTCTCCGGCTGAACTTCTTCCTCTTCAAAGTTGTCGTCGCCAGAATCAATCGCAGCGCCGACTTTTATATCTTCATCAAGACGAAGCGCGATGATTTTGCTTACTCCGGATTCTTCCATTGTAATTCCAAGCATTGTGCTTGCGCCCATTACGGTTTTTTTGTTGTGGGTTATTACAATGTATTGCGAGACATTTGCAAATGATTCCAGCGTAGTTACAAAGCTTGAAACGTTCTTGTCGTCAAGCGCCGCGTCGATTTCGTCCAGAAGGCAGAACGGACTTGGGCGGACCTGATAGGTCGCAAACAGAAGCGCGACAGCGGTCATCGTCTTTTCGCCGCCGGAAAGAAGTCCTATGCTTTCAAGTTTTTTTCCAGGCGGCTGGGCAAGTATGTCAATTCCGGAGGTAAGGATATTCTGCGGATCTTCAAGGCGAAGTTCCGCCCGTCCGCCGTTAAAAAGCCTGCGGAACATATTGTGGAAATTTTTCTTGATTTTATTGTATGTCTCAAGGAACATTTCCGAAGACTTTGATTTTATCTCTTCGCTTACGCGGATAAGGTTGTCCAAAGATTTCTGCGTGTCGTCGTAGTTTATCTTCTGTTTTTCGTAGCGGTCCTTTACTTCTGCAAATTCTTCTACCGCCATAAGGTTTACCTGTCCGCACGCCTTAAGTTCTTCCCGTGTTGAAATCAGCTGCTCCCTTAATTCCGCGGAAGGTTTTGTGATTTTGAACATCTTTTCCTCAAATTCCATAAGGTCGCGGGAATGCTGCTCCTGGAAATTCTGCTTAAGGTTTCTGATTTCTGTGTCGGAAGAGTTCAGTGAAAGTGTGAGCCGCTCGTACTGCGCCTGGCAGCGGTTCTGTTCTTCCTGTTTTTTTATAAGTATGTCTTTTTTTCCGGTTACGTTTGAATTGTTCTCGGCGATTTTAGAGTCCAGCTCCTTCAGCTGTTCCGCAAGTTTTGTTCCCCTGTGCTCAAGTTCCGCAAGGTCCTGCTGAATTTCCTCAATCTGCTCGTTAAGGTCGTCCGATTTTCTTGTTTCCGATTCAAGCTCTTCGGTCGCCGCGCGCAGGGTGTTCTGCTCTGAGACAAGATTTCTTCTTAAGAGGCTCGCCTGCTGCATTGCCGCCTGAATCTGGGTTTCCATCTGCGCCTTGTTCACGCGGAGCTTGCTGCAGGTTTCCTTGTACCGGTCAATTTTTTCCGCAAGTTCTGCGTTGGCGTTCCTTAATTCTTCTATCTGGATGTTCAGGGCTTCTGTCTGATTAAGGTTTTCCTGATTTTTTTTGTCCAGCTCGCGTTTTTTTGTCATGATTCCTTCCGGAGAAAGGAATTCTGTAATAAATGCAGGAGTCGCGTCTTCGTATTCAGCGACCGCTTTTTTCAGTTCTGCAATGAGCTCTTCTGTTTTTTCAAAATCGTGCGCGGCTTCGCATACTGTGTTCAGCGAATCTTCCGCCGGATGAGACGTCTTTGCAAAATCTGAATATACATTTTTCCGGCCTTCCGCAAAAATCTTGAATTTTTCAAGTATGTCCTGAACTTTTTCTTTTGCGTCTGCAAGATTTTTTTCTGAAAAACCGGCGGCTTTCAGCTTTGCGTCAAGCATTCCGACAATATCTTCGGTGATAGACGTAAGCTCCTTTTGTATTTCCCGGCGGTTTTCTTCAAGTTCCGCGATTTTTACGCGGTTTTCGTCCGATTTTCTGTTGTTCTCGGTAATCTGGGTTCCGGCAGTTGCGATGTTTTCCTCAAAGTCCGAGATATTTTTTTCAACTTCCGCTATTTCCTTTTCTTTCTTGTGGAGCTCGGCTTCCTGTTCGTCGATTTCTTCCTGAAGGCTGGAAATATTTTCTTCAACGGAAGAAACCCTTACTTCAAGCGTGGCGATTTTTTCTTTTATTCCGCGTTCCTGCGAGGCAAGCTGCTTTTCCATATCCAGTTTGCCGTTCTTTTCTTTTCCGATTCCGATAAGCTCAGACTGCATGGAATAAACCTGTTCCTGCATTTCCTTTACTTTGTCCATGTTCTCAGAAATCGTGTTGTTGATTTCCTCGATTTCCTTGCGGACTTCGTCGCGGCGTTTTGTGGTTTCCGCAAGCTCCTTTTCGTGCCTGTCCTTGTCTGTGATAAAAGTCCTTAGCTTTAAAAGGGCGATGTCAAGTTCAAGGTTAAAAATCTTGTCTTTTAAGTCGCGGTATTTTTTTGTTTTTTCAGCCTGAACCTTTAAAGTGTCGTAGGAACGCTTTATTTCTGCCATCGCCATTTCAATCTGAATCATGTTCTGGCGGGTCTGTTCAAGCTCGCGTTCGGCAATTGCGCATTCTGCTTTTGAACGGCTGATTCCGGCCGCTTCTTCAAAAATGTAACGCCGGTCTTCCGGCTTGGATGAAAGAATCTGGCTTACCTGTCCCTGTTCCATAATTGAATAGGAAGATTTTCCGACTCCGGTGTCCATGAAAAGTTTAACTATGTCGCGCGAAGAAGCCTGCCGTCCGTTGATAAAATATTCCTGCTCGCCGTTTCTGTACAGGCGGCGCTTTATTGCGATTTCTGACTCTTCAAGCGGAAGAAGTCCTTTTTCATTGCTCATGGTGAGCGTTACTTCCGCGACGTTAAGAGCCGGACGTCTTTCTGTTCCGTTAAAAATTACGTCTGTTTTTTCCTGGGCACGCAGGTTCTTTGCCTTGTTTTCCGCAAGAACCCATTTTATCGCATCCACAACATTGCTTTTTCCGCATCCGTTAGGTCCAAGCAGGGCGGTGATTCCGTCTGCAAAATCAATATGTGTTCGGTCAGCAAAAGATTTAAAACCAAAAATGTCCAGACTTTTTAAAAACACAAAAAACTCCGTATAGATGTGGCTGAATACATAATAAATGCCACAATGAACTGTATTTGTATCTTTCAATTATAGCGAATAAGGAATGTCTTTTCAATGTGCGTATGCGCGGCGAATTTCAGAGATTTTTATTGATGTATAACGCTGTGAATGATATAATTTTCAGTATTTGAAAGAATTACGATGAAAAGAATTTGTGTTTTCTCTCTGGCTATTTTATTTTTTCTATGCTTTTCCGGGTGCGGTTTTTCCCCGTTTGGGGATGACGGCTCTGAAGTTTCTGTCAAAGGAATTCACTCTGTTTCAGGCTTTACAGAAGTTGCAGAAGGAAAAGTCAGAAATGCCTTTCCTTCGTACGACGATAGCAAGCTTTTTTATCACTTTTATGCGAAAAAATCTTCCGGCGAGGCAGCCGCCGCGGAATCCACAGGTACAAAAAATTCTTTTTCTTTTCTTCTGGAAAATGGCGACTGGCTGATTTACGGCGATGTTTATTACGGTTCTGCGCTGACTTCTGAAACGTTCCGGACCGGAGCAAAAATTTTTTCAGGAAGCTCAGCGCTTTCCCTTGCGGATTCCAGCGGCGATATTGCGGACTTTGGAATCGTTACGGAAATCTTTTCTTCTGAAAATGCAAAAGGTTCGGCAAACCTTAAAATCTGCTCTTCTGTTCCGGCTGTAAAATGCGCAGAGGCAAAATGGACTGGTCCCGGCGGAACCACCGACACGCAGATTCTTGATTTTTCTGATTCAAGCAGAAAAGACGGTATAGAATATTATGATTTCTTTAACTTCGGCGGAAGCAATGTTCCTGCCGGCGCATACACTGTAAAATTTTCTTTTTATGACGGAGCGGTAAGTCCTGCCTCCGGCGTGACCGGAAAAATAGTCTGCGCGACGGTAAAGACTGTAAATATTCTTTCCTCCCTTGCTACGGATTCATGGAGCTATGACGGCATATTTGTTTCAGACGGAAGCGGAAAAATTGTTCTGTCTGAAAAGTGTATAAGAATCTCAAAAGCAACAAAACTGTATGTTTCTGCCTCGGCTTCTGGAAACGGACTTGGAATTGATCGTTCTGCGCCATTAAATTCTTTGGACTCGGCGTTTGACCTGATTTTTAATTTTTCTATGAGCGATGTTACGGTCTGCATACTTGAGGGAACTTCCGCGGATTTTACACGCGGCATAAGTCTTTCTGAGAATGTAAAAAATATTTCAGTAACAACGTACTTGGCGGACGGAACAATCAATCCGCCGGCGCTTGCAAAAGACAGGCGCGGAACTTTAAGGCGTCCTGATAATTCGGCTCGAATTGATGACAAAGGAATTGCCGGAAGTTCAGTAAGATTTGAAAATATCAATATAGAAAGCAAGCTCCTTGATGCGGATAGCGCGGTTATTCCTTCTTTTCTTTATCTTAGCAGCGCGGAGCTTAATGTTTTAAACTGCCATATAACGGATGACTATTTTGCCTGCGTAAAAGGAAAATCTTCTTCCATTTACTTTGAAAACGTTGAATTTCAAGGTTCAAAGAAGACCGGTTCCAAGGCGGTTCATTTATCTGATGCGGAAACATCTTTAGAAATTAAAGGCTGCGCGATAAAAAACTATGCGGAAGGCATTTGTCTGGAAGCTGAAAAAACTAATGCCGTTGTGAGCGGTTCGGAGCTTTCTGGAAACGATGTTGCGATAAAGGCAAGTAAATTTTATACGCTTGAACTTTCGGGCATTACGCTTAAAAATAATTCTGGCTATGGAATAAAAACTTGCGGAACATTCACGCTTTCCGGTACTTGCACCTTGGATGACACCTTTTATTTTGATTTTACCGGAAGCGGTATTTGCGTAAATTTTGAAGAAAGCTATAAGGATTCATCTGCTTCAAATTCTGTCTTTATTTCTATGGACAAGACAAAGCTTAGGACGGGGCTACAAGTTCTGTCTGGAAAAAACATTTCGCAAAACCGGCAGAACTTTAATATTCTGGAAACAGGCTGGCAGATTGATGATAACGGATGCTTGGCTCAGAAACAGGAAGACGCGACTTCGTTCTATGTCGACCCTGTCTCAGGCTCAGACAGTAATTCCGGAACATCGGCTGAACCTTATAAAACCTTGAATGCTGCTGTTAAAAAGGCAAAAGAAACCAATGAGCGTCTGTCCGGCGATAATAATGAGCTGTCTATTTTTATAAATAATAACATTGTTTCAGATGGCTCTGCTTCCACATTGCAGAATGAGTCCTTGTGCTCAATCTCCACTGACGCCGGCGCAAAAAAACTCAGGCTGACTGTTGAAGGCTCTTCCTCTTCCGCTGTGGAAATTGATGCCATAAAGGCTTCCAGAATTTTTTATATAAGCGGAAATGTAAAAATCGTTCTGAAAAACTTAAGTCTTTACGGTGGAAGCGTAGATTCAAATGGCGGCGCGATTTATCTGGATGGAGCGGATGGCGCTGAGCTTACGCTTGAAAATTGCATAGTCGGAAAGACAAATGCTGATATTGACGCCTTAAAAAACGGAGTGCAGAATAAAACTTATTCGCCGGATGGAGCAACCTGTTCAAATAAAGCTGCGGAAGGCGGCGGAATTTATGTTGTGAACCGTGGAAGCCTTACATTAAGCGCTTCAAAAATTCTGAACTGTTATGCAGACTCTTCTACTGGCGGTGGCGGTGGAATTTATGTTTCAAATAATTCTTTTCTGGAAATAAAAGACGGCTCTGAAATCTACGCGAATGGAGCGGCTGGTTCCAGCGGAGCGGCAATCTGCGCAAAAAACTCACATGTATATTTTAATAAAGGAACTGTCCGTCATCATTTTTCAAATGCTTTTGCAAATGTTCCTGGAATCTATTTATCTAACACAACTTTTGATATGTATGGCGGAGAAATCCGCGACAATTATTGTTCTGACTCAAATTTTGGCTCTGGCGTATTTATAGGCGACGGCGCTTCTTCTGTAACTTTTTACGGCGGTTCTGTTAATAATAATTCCTCTGTAAAAGATAATAAAAGCAGCTGTGATGTTGGTTATGGTTTTTCCGTACAAAAACCTGTTGTACATATTTCAGGAAACGCATACATTGAATCAATTTATTCTCCTAAAACATATATAAAAATTCTAAGTGCTCTTACAGGTTTTTCTGATGCAAAAAAATGCGCTGTTTACGCAGGAACTTCAGAAGGAACTGAAATTCTTGAAGCGGAGGATTCCTCTGTTGACCTTTCTGGCTGTATGGACTTTTTTGCTCTTTATGGAACGGATTTAAAAAGCCCTAAAGGGCTTGGTTTGGTTCTTGATTCAACAAAAACAAAAGCGGTTGTTGGAAAAGTTTATAAAATAAGTTCGTACGCAACCTATTCGGATGTTTCTGACGAGGCTGCGGCAGGGCAAAAAACATTTTCAATTTCAACAGAATCTGAGCTGAATAAAATTGCGGAATGGACTAGGGGCTATGGCAATAATTTTAATGGTATAACGCTTGTCCTTGAAAAGGATATCGCTTTAAGCTGCAATAAAGACGACAGCGCGACTCATTTTAAGACGATTGGAGTCAATTCTCCTTTCAGGGGAACTTTTGACGGCAATGGGCATAAGATTTCAAATTTGTATGTAAACCGCGCCGACAAGGCCGGACTCTTTGCAAGCGTTTATGGAGCAAGCATAAAAAATCTTACAGTGGAAGGAACTGTTGTCGGTTCTAGTTCCAATGGCACAGATCCTACAGGAGTTGGCGGAATTGTCGGTTACAGCACTTCTCAAATACTCATAGAAAATTGTGTTTCCAATGTGAATGTTTCAAGCAGTTGCGAAAATACAGGAGGAATCTGCGGCTATGTGAATGATGTGGATTCCGTAATAAGAAACTGCGTAAACATTGGGAACATAGAATCAAATTCGGATAAAACCGGGGGAATTTCCGGAAATCCGGGAATAGTCTATAACTGCGCAAATTTTGGAGCGGTTTCGGGAAAAAGCAATGTTGCGGGAATCGCCGGAAACACAGAAAAAGACGTTTCCCTCTGTTACAATGCCGGCGCAATTTCTGCTTCGGACGGCGCTTCTTCTGCCGCGGCAATTGCGAATGTCGCAGGAACAGACACTGGTTTTTATCGTTATTGCTATTTTAAGGAAGGAACAGCAGACGCGGCATTCAAAGGCACTTCCGCCGGTTCTGGTATAATCAGATTCTCTGACCCGAAACAGCAAAACCTGGCCCTTGAAATTTCAAACCGCATTGGCACTTCGGCCTACAAAGACTTATGCAGTCCGTGGGACAAAACCTACACTTTTGACGGAGTTGAATATCCTGTTTGCGTGGAGATAAAATAACCGCATTTATAAAAACTCCAAAGTTCGACTGGAATACTTGCGGGGAATGGCGAGGATGTCCAATAAGTATCTTTTATGT
>OBCM01000134.1_pt1 | contig 10959 bp, 8 predicted proteins | sample 1495921 | NCBI WGS metagenome assembly OBCM01 (sample SAMN03418274, study PRJEB22391) | human gut metagenome | biome: human-gut; feature: organic feature; material: feces | host: Homo sapiens | place: Tanzania | collected 2013-01 | reverse complement strand
CTCGGTAATCTCGCTGCCGGTTTCAGACTCTGCTGGCTTATCATATCCTGAAAATTTACACGTCCGCGTTTAAATCCGGTTGTGTTTACGTTGGAAATGTTGTTGCCGATTACGTCCATTCGTGTCTGATGATTCTGCAAGCCAGAAACACCAGAATAAAGTGATCTCATCATAATTTATGTTCTCCTGCTCTATTACCTGATTAATTGTAAATGGCTTTAATTTTTGCCATATCGTAATACATACCGTTTACCATTACCTGCGGATTGTTTCCAAAAGATGTCGCTTCAACCACACCCTGCGCCGTTGAATCTCCAATGTCGAGCTCAACAGTTTTACCCAAAGTAGAAGCCGCCTGCGAGGAACTTATTATTCCTGCCATCTTGTTGAAAGATTCATTCATGTTTGTCATCTGCTCCAGCGATGAAAACTGCGCCATCTGGGAAATAAACTGGGTATCTTCCATTGGACTTGTAGGATCCTGATTAGTAAGCTGGGTAATCAGAAGCTTTAAAAAATCATCTTTACCCAGCTGCTGGGAAGCTTTACGTCCATTCGCAGTGTTAGTTTTGTTGAAATTGTTCACCGCATTGTCAACAGCAAACTTTTCACTTGATGTCATGGTTGTCTTAACTTCATTTACCATATCAGTACCTCGCCAACGGATTTCCGTCATTCTGTTTTGAACATCCAAAAGTTTTTCGGAAGTCTCTTTTTTATAATCGGAATTTATGCAACGATGTTTATAGAATTCATTGCAGAATTTTCAATATTTTCAATTTCCGGAAAATTCTCTTCTGCAAAGCCATTTATTTCGCCGTAAACTTTTCTCATGGCAAATTCCGCCGCAGGATTATTCTGATTTTCTCCGGAATGGTTTCCTGCAAAATTCTGATTCGCAAGGGAAAGCTCCAGTCCGGCAGATTCAAATCCGCTCTGAACAAAAGCCTGCTTTAAATTTTCAGCAGTTTCTTTAAACGCATTGAACGCTTCCTGGGTTGCGACAATAATTTTTCCAGAAATATTTTTTTCATTGACCTGCAAATCAATCTTTACGTTTCCAAGACTTTCCGGATGAAGAATAAGCTTTATTGAACCTACATCGTTGTCTTTTAGAACAATGTTTCCGGCCTTTACAATTTCACCGGCATTTTCCTGAATCTGATTCGCAAGCATCGCCTGAAAATTTGAACCGGCCGAGCCTGCCACCTGATTGTTAAGAGAACCGATATTCTGCTGCGCATTTGCGGCAAAATCCATTGTAACCTGCGGATTGTTTTTTTCATTGCGGTAAATTTCTGAAATCTCTGTGGAAGATTTCATGCTTTTTCCGGATTTTTCATCCGTCTTTTGCACGCTATTTTCAGAGCGCAAGTCCTGAACGGCAATTTTTTTGTCTTTATCAAGAAAGAATTTTTTTTCAGACTTAGAATCCAAGCCTTCAAGACTTCCGGTTTCTTCTGCTTCCATAAAATCCGAAAGCCTTGGGTTATCCGCGCCGATTTCTTTATTTTCGGGTTGATTAACAGCAGATTTTCCAGAAGCTAAAACTGCTTCAACTAAATTCAAATCGCTATTTTCAATCTGATTCTTAGACTTTTCAGCGGTTTTCTGCTCTTTTTCTTTTGGCTGGATTTTTGAACCATCTTTTTCAGGTGTTTTTTTTGAAATTTCCACAGGAATTTCAGGGGAAACTTCCGCATTTTTTTCAATTTTTGCAGATTTTTCCGTCCTGCCTTTTAACTCTTCCTTTAAAACCTGTTTTTCAAGCTTGTTTTCAGCGTCTTTTCCAGCGATTTTTACAGATTCTTCAGAGACAGACTCTTTTTCATCTGCAAGCGCAGAATTTTCATCCGGGGTCTTTTTCGCTGTTTCCGCCGCCTGCTCACCATCCTTAAGATTCTCATCTTTTTTTGCGGTTTTTTCATCAGGATTCAGCTGATTTTCAGAATAAGAGGCTTTTTCAGAATTAACTTTTGCCTCATTTACAAAATCTGCAAATGTTTTTGATGAAGACGAATAAGAATCACTCTTGTTAAATGAATTTTGCTGTGGCGACAACTGCTGTATTTTTGAAAAATCCAGATGATTCTGTACAGTTAATTGCTGCATGGCAATTCCTCCAGTAAAACATGAAAGAATTGCCTTTTTTTCTACTTCAGGGAATCTGGTTTGCTTAACATTTTCCGCTGTATCTCAGCGGCACGCCCGGCAGGCATCAACGAAAGCCAGTACGATCCCATAGAAGAAGTTCCGTTCCGCGCCGCAATCTCCTCCACTTTGCGAAGGACATCTATGACCGTCTGGTCATCCATTGCAACAAGAATATTTACAGCCGCTTCAGGACGCATACCGTTAAGGTTTGCGGCAATCTGTTCTATGTTTACATTCTTATCATCGTACTTTTTTAGCGTCTGGTTGAATGTTTTTTCTCTTTCTTCCTGAGATTTTTCGCGGTTTGAAAGCTCCGACGCAATCTGCTCGTTCAGTTTTTCTTTCTGGACAATCTCGCTTTCTCTCTTGTCAAGCTCTTCCATCCGCAAATCAATCGCTTCCCGCTGACTGTTAATTCTGTCCTGATCTAAATCTGCCGCAATCGGATTAGATGCGGTCGCGGTTACGGAAGTCTGGGGTTCTTTTCCAAGAATTTTGTACAACGGAGAAAAAACCGACTTCATGTGAACCACACCGAGATAGTCGAACCACAAAAGCCCGCCTAGAGCCATTATGATAATCAGCATGATGAGAACTATTGATTTTCCGATTGCTTTCACGATTTTCTCCTGTTAAAACAAAAAACTAGTCAACCAGTCCCGCAATCGCAGTTCCGATTGTAATATCATTATCCAGACAAACAATGTGCCAGTAAAGCCCCTTCTGTATGGTCAATACTTCATCAAGATAGCCCTGGACACGTGAAGAAATCTTGTATGTAAGCCAGAATGTCGAGCCGTCACAGTTTATGCAGACCGGCTTTGAAGCGCATTTTCCTTCTCCGCTCTGAACAACAGCCGCAGTAAGGATTGCGGCCGCACAACGCGCGGAACGTTCAGCCAGAGCATCAAAAAGTTCATAAAGAACATCATAATCTTCCTGGGTCGCATTGTTTTCCGCGGCAAATTTTCCAAATGAATTTTCTGTGCTGTAAGGAGCATGAAGGAATTCGTTCATTTCGATTGTTGTAAAACTTTCAAGAGCTAAAAGCGAAGATGCGATTTTTTCAGAAAAAAGCTCTTCCTGAGCGGCGGTTTTAAGCATTTCAAGGGCTACTGCGCCAAGATAAGCGCCAGCGCACTGTTTTTCCATGTAAAATGTTCCCGGTTTCTGCGATTTCGCATCATAGGCTTTGTCAAAATCAGAAAGAATCACGTTTTTTGTTTTTCCTGATTCGCATACTACAATCTGTTTCTTAAAATCTTTTCTGGAAGGAATTTCCGGCTGTATGTAGGCGGCGTTCATGCCTGTTCCAAGAATAAATCCAACGTATGAAGAATACGGATAACCTTTTGCGGCAGCCTTTCCGGCAAGAAGAGCCGCGACCGTATCATTTAGCATTGTAACTTTCTTCGGTTCTTGCCAGCCGTGCTCAACAAGTGCCGCCTTAAGGCATTTTCCGATCGGGTTTCCGATTACTTCCGGCGCTTTTACTTCTTTGGAAAATCCAAGAAGAATTCCGTCTCCGTCTTTTGTGATTTCCATAGGATAAGAAAAACAGAAACCAATTGTGTCCGACATTCCTTTAAGATGCTCAAGATTTTTTGCAAACTCGTCAAAGAATTCTTTTTTATTCAGTTCCTTTTCAACTCCGGGCATCCGTGTCTTTTTCATGTTTGAAATTTCGGCATTTCCCTTTTCGTCAAAAGTAACAAGGCTTGAACGGAAATTTGTTCCGCCCGCATCAATCACAATCACGCTTTTGTTTGTAATAGATTTTTCCGGCGGCAGGCACCATGTAGGAATCATATCCTCATCAGCTTTTTTTCCGCAGAGACCGCGGTTCATGTCGTCAAGAATTGATTCTGCGACAAAATTAACATCAATGTGCCTTACAAAATTGTGTCTGGAAAGAAATGCGCTTACAGCTGTATTCATATACGAATCCTCGGATTTTATTTTATTTTATCCTTCAAAAAACAGAAAGAAATATATACATTAGATTTTAACAAATATTGATAAAAACGCAATAGAATGTTAATTTTCATTCTATGGCTTTAAACTTGGAAACTCTTAAAAATGAACTTAACCCGGAACAGTACAGGGCTGTAACAACAGTAAACGGCGCAATCCTTATAATCGCCGGCGCAGGCAGCGGAAAAACGCGCGTAATCACATTCAGAATCGCCCACATGCTTGACATGGGAATTCCGCAGAGCCAGATTCTTGCGCTGACTTTCACAAACAAGGCCGCAAAGGAAATGGCAGACAGGGTAAAGGAACTTACGCAAAGAAAGCTTCAGAATCTTACGGTTTCAACATTTCATGCTTTTGGCGTAAAAGTTCTTAGGGCCGATATTGACAAGCTTGGCTACAGGGAAAATTTTTCGATTTATGACGAAACCGACAGAACCGCGCTTATAAAGGAATGCGGCAGGGAACTTAAATTTTCTCCGGATGCGCTTGACATCTACAAAATCAGCCAGCTTTTTTCAAATATAAAAACAGGAAGAAAAAACTGGCAGACCGAAAATGATATGTACCGGCAGCTTTACGACTGCTACCAGGAAGGATTAAAACTTTACAACGCCGTGGATTTTGACGACCTTATCGTTCTGCCTATAAAGCTTTTCCGCGAGAATCCTGATGTTCTTGAGCGGTACAGGGATCGATTTAAATACATAATGGTTGATGAATTCCAGGACACAAGCCATCAGCAGTACGAACTGATGCACCTGCTTGCGGACGAGAACGTTGCTGTTGTCGGCGATGACGACCAGTCAATATACAGCTGGCGCGGCGCAGACTACCAGAATATCATTAATTTTGAAAAAGATTTCAAGGTGACAGAAATCAGGCTTGAGCAGAACTACCGCTCCACCGGCACTATTCTTGACGCGGCGAACGGTGTTATTTCGCACAACACAAACCGGAAAGACAAAAAATTGTGGTCCGGCAAAGGAGAAGGAAAACCAATTGAAATCTATATGCCTGAAAACGAAACTGAAGAGGCAAATTTCATTGCGGAAAGCATTCAGGGAATCGCAATAGAAGAAAAAAAGACTTATGATGACTTCGGTGTTCTAATCAGGGCAAACACGCAGTCCAGATACATAGAAGAAGCGTTTCTGCAGGCAAATATTCCGTATACAATGAGCGGCGGAACAAGTTTTTTTGAGCGCAAAGAAATAAAAGACATAATAAGCTATTTGCGGGTCATTGCAAACCACGACGATGACATAAACCTTCTGCGGATTATAAATGTTCCAAGAAGAGGAATTGGACGAGCCGCGATTCAGGTTATAAACGAAGAGGCGGAAAAACTTGGCTCAACCCTATGGACGGCAATCCAGTCGCTTGTCCAGACAGAAGACAGCGCGGCAAGCGAAAATCTTAAGGAAGACCTGCAGGATTTTGTAAATTTAATTGAATCGAACCGGCAGAAACTTTTAAGCGGCCGCGGACTTTCAAAAAAAGTACGGGAAATGGTCGAGGAGATAAACTACAAGGATTACCTTATCACGGAATATTCAAAAAGTGAAAAAGCCGTCCGTTTTAAGCTTAAAAACATCGAGCTTCTTCTGGAAATGATGGAACGCTGGGAAATTGACCCGGACAATACGAATCCAAGCCTTTTTAATTACCTGAACAGAATAACACTGATGAGCCGGGATAATGGCGATGATGAGAACGACAAGGGAAAAGTCAACCTGATGACAATCCATGCGTCAAAAGGACTGGAATTTCCTGTGGTTTTTATTGCCGGTGCGGAAGAAGGTCTAATTCCACACCAGCGCTCTGTTGATGAAAACAGCGGCAATGTGGAGGAAGAAAGACGGCTTTTCTACGTTGCAATTACCCGCGCGCGCGAAAAGCTCATCATATCTTCATGCCAGAAAAGGCGGAAAATGCAGGCCATCATTGAATGCGAGCCAAGCCGCTTCCTTGATGAAATTCCCCAGAACCTTGTTGAATACCACGAGCCTCAAAAAGAAGTTCCCCAGGAAATGGCTAAAGACATATTTGAAAATATGCTGAAAAAATTCACTGCAAATTAATAAATCCGCCTACGCTTTTATAGGTTCATCAAAAACTCAGATTCCAACCTAATCAGCGCAAACTAAAATCGGAATTTTATTTTTTTGCCGGTTCCTTCGTAAAGTTTTTTGCGCTGCTCGGTAACAGATTCGTCGGCGATATACGAGTCAAAAGACGTCATCTTGTCGATAGTTCCGTTCGGAGTTATCTCAACAATTCTGTTTGCAACAGACTGAACGAATTCATGGTCGTGGCTTGTAAAAAGCACAACGCCCGGAAAATTTATCAGCGCTTCGTTTAAAGACTGAATCGCCTCCAGGTCAAGATGATTTGTAGGATCATCAAGAATAAGGACATTCGCACCGGAAAGCATAAGTTTTGAAAGCATGCAGCGAACTTTTTCACCGCCGGAAAGAACCTTGACTTTCTTCAAGGATTCATCACCGCTAAAAAGCATTCTTCCCAGGAATCCGCGGACATAGGCGTCATCCTGCTCTTTTGAATACTGCTTTAGCCATTCGGTAATGTTATAGTTGTTGTCAAAATATTTTGAGTTATCGCGTGGAAGATACGTGTGGCTTGTAGTCTGCCCCCACAACACCTCTCCAACCTGCTGTTTTTTTACGCCGTTGATTATGTCAAACAGCGCGGAGATAGAATTGTGCTCAATTCCGACAAAGGCAATCTTATCAGTTCTGCCTACATTAAGACTGAAATTATCCAATAGCTTAACGCCATCTTCCTCGTAGTCTATTCCTTTTATGTCAAGGACATTGTTTCCGATTTCGCGGTCTTCCTTAAAATTAACATAAGGGAATTTTCTTGTTGAAACAGGAAGGTCTTCCACTGACTGCGCAAGTTTATCGTAAATTTTCTTGCGGCTTGTAGCCTGCTTGGACTTTGCGGCGTTAGAACTAAAGCGAAGGATAAATTCCTTAAGGTCTTTCATTTTATCCTCGGCTTTTTTCTGCTGTTCCCTTGCCTGCTTCTGAAGAACCTGAGTCATCTGATACCAGAAATCGTAGTTTCCGGCAAACTGGGTGATTTTTCCGTAGTCAATATCGCAGATGAACGTGCAGACTGTGTTCAAAAAGTGGCGGTCGTGGCTTACAACAATAACCGTATTTTCAAAATTCAAGAGCCAGTCTTCCAGCCATGAAATCGATTCAATATCAAGACCGTTTGTAGGCTCGTCAAGAAGCAGAATATCCGGGTTTCCAAAAATAGCCTGGGCCAAAAGGACGCGGACTTTCTGGCTTTCATCCAGCTCGCCCATCATCTTGTCATGAAATTCTTCTTCCAGACCAAGGCCTGAAAGCATCTGCTCAATCTGGTTTTCCGCCTCATATCCGCCGAGCTCGCCGAATTCAGCCTGCATTTCACTCGCCTTTATGCCGTCCTCATCAGAGAAATCTTCTTTTGCATAAATTTCGTTTATCGCATTCGTAAGTTCATAAAGTTTAGGATAACCCATCATAACTGTATCTTTTACAGAATATGCATCATAGGCAAAGTGGTCCTGCTTCAGCACAGCCATCCGTTCACCCGTAGATATAGAAATTGTTCCCGAATCATGGTCAATCTCACCGGAAAGAACTTTCAGAAAGGTTGATTTTCCGGCTCCGTTCGCACCAGTAATTCCATAGCAGTTTCCATTCGTGAACTTCAGGTTTACATCTTTAAACAGCGGTTTTTCGCTGAAACTTACGCTAACATCATTTACAGTAATCAATTTAAAATCCTTTAATTTATTTTTTTCCGAACAAAGACTTTATTTTAGTCCAAAGACCTTTCTTTACTTCCGGCTTTTTCTGTCCAGTCTTTACAGCGGCGTAATTCTTTTTAGCGCTTTCATTCTTTTTAACGCTGTTATTCCTGTAGTTTTTGTCCACTGTTTTTGAATATCCGGATTTTTTTGAATTTTTACGTTCAAAAGAGCGTCCTGATTTTCCAGAGCCATATTTTTCCTTGTAAAGTTTCATGCGGTCTTCATAAGACATTCCAGCAAGCTCTTCCGGATTGATTTTTTTATTGTTGAAAGTCTTCCGGTTATATGGCTTCTTTTCTGAATTCTGGTCAAAACTGCGTTTCTTGCCATAGTTTCCGCCGCGCTTTTCACCGTATTTTTCACCGTATTTTTCACCGCGTTTTTCAGAACGTTTGCCGGAATCAGAATATCTTCCCCTGTGTCCGCCATGAAAATCGTCATCATCATGCTGATATTCAGTCTTGATGTAGATTCCTGCGCTTTTGTCTTCCATCATCTGCTCCGGATATGCAACTTTTGCAGGAATCTGCATTTCTATATACCGTTCAATCGCAGGAAGATTATAGACATCCTGTTCTGAGCAGAACGTATATGCCTTGCCGGTTTTTCCAGCGCGCGCTGTCCGTCCGATTCTGTGCACGTAGTTTTCAGATTCGTTCGGAAGGTCGTAGTTTATCACCATCTCAAGGTCGTCAACATCTATTCCCCGCGCCGCTACATCAGTCGCGACAAGAACCTTCAGCTCTCCGGATTTAAAATCCTTAAGGATTTTAAGGCGCTTGTACTGAGGCAAATCCCCGATTATGAATCCGGCTTTTATGCCGTTTATCTCAAGGCGCTTTGCAACAACCTCGCAACTGCGCTTTGTATTGCAGAATATTATAACGCTTGAAGGATTTTCGTTTTTAAGGATTCCAATCAGGAGTTTCATTTTTTCATCGCTGGAAACATGAAAAAGCTCCTGGTCAATTTCGCTTACGGTTATATTTTCCGCGGCAATTTCTATTTCCTTAGGGTCACGCGTATATTCCCACGCAAGGTTTTTTACGTAAGTATTAAGAGTTGCGCTAAAAAGCATTGTCTGCCGCTGCTCGCTGGCAGGAACAAGCTTAAGAATTTTACGCAAATCAGGATAAAATCCCATGTCGAACATTCTGTCGGCCTCGTCGCAGACAACAAAAGCCGCATTTGACAGGGAAAGGTTTCCGCCTTCGCACAAATCAATCAATCGTCCCGGCGTTCCGATAATAATATCAGCGCCGCGCTTTATGGCAGAAATCTGCTTTTCATAGCCTACACCGCCATACACACTGACTGTCTTTAATTTTGAGGCGCTGCATAAAGTCTTCGCCTCTTCTTCAACCTGAACAGCAAGTTCCCTGGTAGGAACCATAACCAAAGCTTTCTTTTCTTTGTTTTCTTCTTTTGAAAGCATTTCTTGTATTATAGCAACAAGGTAAGCTGCAGTTTTTCCGGTTCCAGTCTGCGACTGCACATAAAGGTCGGAACCATCCTGCGACATCATCAAAACCTGTTCCTGAACAGGCGTGCAGGTTTCATAGCCGGCAGCCTGAATTCCTTTTAACAAGTCTTCATTTAAATTAAATTCTGTAAAGTTCATAAAGGTAAATATAAACTTTTTTACCTATAGTTACAACCTTATTTGACGCGGAAGTCCATCGTTCATAACAGGATTAAGCTCACCCTGAATAAGCGGGCGTATGTAATCCACGGCCTCGGTGGCAACGTAATCCTCTGTAATCCACTCGGAAGGAACTTTTTTTTCAACGTTTGCTATTTTGTGGACATCCGCCGTTTCGTAGGAAATTTTATAGGGAACATCGCTTTCCCGGCGCATGCAGACAACCCTGCCTGTCTCGTTTTCTTTTACAGCGGAAAGGACTGCTGTCTCGCCGCAGTTGAACGCCTCCTCAATGTCCGTAAGGCTTGCAAAATGGCTTGCGCATCTTTGCAGTGTTGAAATTTCAATCGCGCGGGCTTTTATGCGCATTGTATTTTTTATAAGTGTCTCAAGATATTTTGCGCTTCCGCTCATCATTTTGTGGCCGAACGCATCCACCGCCGCCTGTTCGCTCGCAAGCTCGCAGACAAATCTTCCGTCCGCAAGGCGAACGCCTTCGCTAATGGCGACAACGCAATACTTTTTTTCCCGGACAATTTCCTTTACGCGCCTCATAAAAAAATCAACGTCAAAAACTTTTTCCGGCAGGAAAATCATATCAACGCCCTCGCAGTCCTCGCCGCGCACAAGAGCCGCGCTTGCCGCAAGCCATCCGGCGTTTCTTCCCATAATCTCAACGATTGTGACTGCCTCGCAGTCGTAGATACGGCAGTCGCACACAAGTTCCTTTAAGGTTGTGGCGATGTATTTCGCCGCGCTCCCGAATCCCGGAGTATGGTCGGTCATAGCAAGGTCGTTGTCTATTGTTTTTGGAACGCCGACAAAACAGATTTTGCTTCCGGTTTTTGCCGCGTAGTCGCTGAGTTTTTTTATTGTATCCATTGAATCGTTTCCGCCGATGTAAAAAAAATACCCGATGGAAAGAGATTCCAGTTTTTTGAAGATTTTTTTGTAGATTTCCTCGTCCTGTTCAATTTCCGGCAATTTAAAACGGCACGAGCCCAAAAAAGACGCAGGTGTTCTTTTCAGAAGGTCAATTTCTATGTTGCTTTTTAATTTTTCGTCAAGGTCAACATATTCATCGTTTAAAAGCCCTTTGATTCCGTGCAGCATTCCGTAGACTTTTTTTACACCAAGATTTTTAGAAGCTTTAAAAACTCCTGCCAAACTTGAATTTATTACACAAGTAGGACCGCCAGACTGCCCGACAATTACATTCAATGCCATAAAAAACCCCTGAAATTTGTTGCTTTTAATGTAACACAAACTTTTTCAGGGGGCAAGCCACAAAACGGGGCGTTGCGGGGTGTCCCCGCACGCGTAAATTCAATGCACTGTTTCGCGTTGTGGATGTTTT
>OBCM01000130.1_pt1 | contig 11238 bp, 6 predicted proteins | sample 1495921 | NCBI WGS metagenome assembly OBCM01 (sample SAMN03418274, study PRJEB22391) | human gut metagenome | biome: human-gut; feature: organic feature; material: feces | host: Homo sapiens | place: Tanzania | collected 2013-01 | reverse complement strand
GCAAATCATTGCCAAAGCTTTAACGAGGAAGTGTTGCACTGCGGCGAAACCAACACCACCTATCAAGTGCTGGTGCAGCGTAAGGGCCGGCACCGCATTACAAATGTCACACAGCTGAAAGGCAAAGACCTGTATGTGGAGAAAGGCTCGAAATACGAGTCAAGACTTGAGAACCTCAACAGCGAGATTGGCGGTGGTATCAACATCAAATCGGTGGACAAAGACACCGTTGATGTTCAAGACCTTGTGAATCAAGTGAGCACAGGGAAAATTCCATATACGATTGTGGATAGCGATATTGCTAAAATCAATAAAACGTATTACAGCAACATCGACATCGGTTTGGAGGTGAGTTTCCCTCAACGCTCATCATGGGCAGTGAACCCCAACAACAACGCCCTATCAGACTCCATCGACGCTTGGAGCACAAGCGAGCGCACCATTCTCTATAGCGAAGACATATCAAAGCACTACTTTGAGCAAAGCCGCTATTCGCTCACGCAGGATAACGACACATACGGTGGTAGCGGAAAATATGTGAGGAAAAATGGCGACATCTCGCCATACGACGACTTATTTAAAGCCTATTCCGGACATATCTCCTACCCTTGGCAACTGCTTGCCGCCATTGCCTATGTGGAGTCGAAATTCGACCCAAGAGTGGTGTCGTGGGCTGGCGCAAGGGGACTGATGCAAATCATGCCCAGCACAGCAAGGGGCTATGGATTCGACACGTCGAAGCTGCACGACCCTGAAGTGAGCGTGAAGGCCGCTGTGCGCGAGCTTTCGAGCTTGGAAAAGTATTTCTCCAGCAGAGTGCCCGACCCTAAAGAAAGAATGAGATTCATGCTTGCCGCCTACAATGGTGGTATTGCCCATATCGTCGACGCCATCAATCTTGCCCAGAAATACGGCAAGAATCCCCATGTCTGGTACGGCAATGTGGAAGAGGCTCTGAAGTGGAAGACCAATGAACGATATTACAACGACCCCGTGTGCAAATACGGTTATTTCCGTAGCAACGAAACCGTGAATTATGTTCAAAAAGTGGAAAGTAGATTTGAAGCATATCGTAAATAATAATTTTTTAAAATTTATACATCATGAAGAAAAGGTATTTAAGCGTGGCATTAATCGCCATATTGGCATCATCAATGATGTTCACTTCATGTATTGGTAGTTTCAAGCTCACCAATAAAGTGTTAACTTGGAATAAGCAAGTGGGTAGTAAATTCGTCAACGAACTGGTGTTCGTGGCATTCTGGATTCTTCCAGTATATGAGCTTTCGGGCTTGGCTGACTTGTTGGTGCTCAACAGCATTGAATTCTGGTCGGGTGAAAACCCTGTGCAAGCAAGCACAAAGACTATTGACGGCAAGAACGGCAGATACATTGTGAAGAGCGACAAGAATGGCTACACCATCACCAACACAACCGACAAGAGCGTGGTGAAATTCAACTTCGATGCAGCCGACAACTCTTGGAGCGTTTGCAATGGTGACAAGGAAGTGAAATTCCTGCAATACGTTGACGACACTCATGTGAAAATGATTACCCCTGAAGGTGATTTCAAGACTGTGGAATTAAGCGAACGTGGCGTGTATGCCTACAAGCAAATGGTGAACAGCAGCGTTCAATACGCAATGCGATAAACTCCCACATACTCATAATTATAAGAATCCCCAAAGATGCGTTGAGAAAATCTTTGGGGATTATTTGTATCTTATTTTCGCTAATCGCTATTAGCGGGAGGCTTTCTTGTAAAGAACCACAGCAATAAGGGTGAACAAAATATTCGGAATCCACATTGCCACACGCGATGAGGTGTAGCCATTTTGGGCGAAGGTTTGCGTCACCTGCATAAACAGGATGTAGGAAAAACTCAGCACAATGCCAATCATGATATTCAATCCTGTGCCACCACGCACCTTTCTTGACGACAGAGAGAAACCGATAATGGTCAGAATGAGTGCGGCTGCCGTCATAGCATAGCGCTTTTCGTATTCAATCTCGAATTGCTGAATATTAGCCACACCACGCTCTCGCTGCTCGGTAATGTAGCGTTTCAACTCTGGCGAGGTGAGGGTTTCCTGGTCGTTTTTCGAAATCAAGAAGTCTTTCGGGTCGAAGTTCAAGAGCGTGTCCATCATGCTGCCGGTGGTCATTGTTTCCTTCAATCCGTCGAACTTACGATGATTATAGTCGCTCAATTTCCAGCGTCCCAACGTGTCGTAAACAGCACTTTGGGCTGTGATTCTCGACACCAACACATTGTCCTTAAATTCCTCAATAGAAATGTGATAGCCGTGCTTTGTGGTGTTGTCGTATCGCTCCATGTGAAACATCACACCAGGGCGCATTTGCAGTTGCACATTGTCGCCATAGTCCACTCGCTTGTTTTTCACCCATTGGTTGGTGTATTCAATTCGTTTCACATTGGCAGGCGGAATGATATACAACGACAGTACCAGCGTGCCTATCGAAATAAATACCGCCGACACTATATAGGGTACTGCCAATCGGTTGAAACTGATGCCACTTGATAGAATTGCGGTAATTTCGCACCTGTCGGCTAATTTCGATGTGAAGAAAATCACTGTGATAAACACGAACATTGGCGCAAACTGGTTGATGAAGCCCGGTAGAAAGTTCAAGAAGTATTTAAACACAGTTTCCTTCAATGGGGCAAGAAGCATGGCATCGAGTTTTTCGTTGATGTCGAACATTACAATCACCAACAAAAGCATCAGAATGATAAAGAAAAATGTGCCGATGAATTTCTTGATAATATACAGGTCAAATTTCTTGACCAATGGTTTCTTCGCCTCTTTTTTCTTTTCAGTTGTAGATGATTCGGCAGATTCAGCGGAATTGTCGATGTCTGACAACTGTTTCTGCTCATCATCTGCTCTTGTTTCCACACTTGTGGTTGGTGATGTGGCATCACCATTCAATTCTTCGGGCTGTATGTTTTCAATGCTGTCTTGCATGATGCTAACGATTATAGGCGGCGTGTTACACGTTCCACCATTTCAGTTTTCCACGACTTGAAGTCGCCCTCAATAATGTGTTTGCGAGCCTCACCCACAAGCCACAAATAGAATGCGAGATTATGAACGCTTGCAATTTGCATCGCCAAAATCTCTTGCGCAACGAACAGGTGACGAACGTAGGCTTTAGAGTAAATCTTATCCACAATCGAAGCGCCATCTTCTTGAAGTGGTGAAAAATCGTCAGCCCACTTCTTGTTGCGCATATTCATAATGCCATGCTGGGTGAAAAGCATACCGTTGCGGCCGTTGCGAGTTGGCATCACGCAGTCCATCATATCCACGCCACGATCAATGGCTTCGAGTATGTTGGCTGGTGTGCCCACGCCCATCAGGTAGCGAGGCTTGTCTTCCGGAAGAATTTCGTTCACCACCTCAATCATATCGTACATGGCCTCGGTTGGTTCACCTACAGCCAAACCACCGATAGCATTACCCTCTGCGCCCAAGTCGGCTACGAATTTCGCACTGTCGGTGCGCAGGTCTTTATACACACAGCCCTGCACAATGGGAAAAAAGGCTTGCGAATGGCCATAACGTGGTGATGTGGCATTAAAATGATCCCAACCACGCTTGAGCCACCTTTGAGTAAGTCGAAGCGACTTCTCGGCATACTGATAATCAGATGTGCCTGGAGGGCACTCATCAAGTGCCATCATAATATCGCTACCTATACTGCGCTGAATATCCACCACTTTCTCTGGGGTGAACAGGTGCTTTGAACCATCGATATGGCTACGGAATGCCGCACCTTCTTCTTTCAGTTTGCGGTTGCTGGAAAGCGAAAACACCTGAAAGCCGCCACTATCAGTAAGAATCGGTTTATCCCAAGTGTTGAATTTATGCAAACCACCAGCGCGCTCGATGATGTCCATACCAGGGCGCAAATACAGATGGTAAGTGTTGCCCAAAATGATCTGCGCCTTAATATCATCGCGCAGCTCGTGCATGTGAACAGCCTTCACCGCGCCCACAGTGCCCACTGGCATAAAAATTGGAGTCTGGATTTCGCCGTGGTCAGTGCCAATCACACCCGCACGGGCTTTAGTATCTTTACTTGTCGCTACGACTTTGTAATTCATAATCTGTCTAATTTACTCACAAAATTACAATAATAATTCCAATAGAGCAAAACTTCCCCAACCGCAGCCACAATTTTTACCAAATACACTGCTTAATTGCCTCAAACAAGTATAAAATGAAAACAGAGCACCCGAAGCACCATTTGAGAAATTAGATGTTAGAAATTAGAAGTTAGAATAATTCCGTCCAAGTCCCCGACTTCCACCCTGCCAGTTTTTTCAAAGCACCTGAAACACCTGAAACGCCCGAAACACCTGAAACACCTGAAACACCTGAAACACCTGAAACACCAAAATCGTAATTTTTGAACCAAAACAAGCCCGTTTTTCGTCAAAATCGAAACTCATGATGCTTCATCACACCCACATCAAATTTCATCGACCAAATTCAAAGACCTCCTGAACAAAAATACCAACAAAGTTCTCCACGAAGCAACACCAAAAAGGAAAACAAAAAGCCTTGCCACAAAATCAAAAATTTGCGACAAGGCTATGAAATAGACAGTAATTATGGATTATGCTATTTTGATAGGACTTTTAAGATGAGTTCAGTTACATCAGCAATGTCGATGACACCATCATGATCAATGTCACCCTCAAGGAAGTCTTCCACTTTCTTATCTACTATAACGACACCTTGAGCAGTAAGATTTGTGCCATCTTTGGTGGTGGCTGTAATTAATGCCACACCCTTTTTCAAACCAGTAACATTGCCATTTTGGTCAACAGTGGCAATAGTGGCGTCGCCTGTGCTCCACTCCACATCCTTCATTGTAACATCAAGAGGCTCAACAGTCGCCACAAAAGCAGCACTCTCCCCCTCCATCACCACTGCATATAATTTATCGAGAGAAATACTTGTCGCCACTACAGGATTATCTGACGGAGATTTCACCTCAATAGAGGCTGTGGTGATTTCGTTCACTTTCACACCCAAACATGACGATATATTAATATCGCTGATTTCAATTGCGTGCGTACCAGTGTAAGATTCATCAGCTTTTACAGCAAAAGAGAGAATTTGCCCCGAAGTGCCATAATAAGGCTCTGCCGTAGCAGAATACGACATCACTGAAATTTTGCCATTTTTGCGCAAATTTGAAGTGACCACATGATCATCGATGCGGTCAGCATTGAGTTTAAACTCCATCTTCCCCTTTGCGTTAGTCACGACAGAAAGACCTTCTGGAAGCAACATTTCAAACTGGAAGCCAGCCACTTCATCTTGGTTATCCATCATCACGGTGATAGTGGTAGTTCCCCCAGGTGTGATGGTCACATTAGGTGTAAAAGAAAGTTGGTTAACCGCCGCCAACATGGTGGAAGCAGTGAGTAAACTCAATATTATGGATAATAACTTTTTCATTATTTGTTTTTTTTATGTTTAAATAATCACTTTGAAAGTCTTGCCCGCAAAGCGGATGAAATAGATGCCACCGTCGGCCATTGGATAAGTATTGCGGCCAACATTCACTTTCACTTCTTGCATTACGCCATTAAGACGGACAATTTGAGCCTTACCTGCATCAGTAGCTTCAATAACGATGCTCTGACCTTCGGCATAAGCACAAACATCACTGTAAACGCCCTCAACACCTGTCGTAACAGCAGAGATGCGAGCGGAAGCATCATCAGCCTCACGAGTGTAACCATCTGACTCTGCCAACTTCACATCTGTGAGTTCGATAGTGCCTTCACCGCAGAAGTTCTTATCAGCCTGCAAAGTGAGTTTGAGGATAGCTCCGTCATTTCCAGTGAAACTTTCGGTGGATGCGGCAAATGCCATCAAATTGATATTACCAGGCGTATTCTCATTGTAAACTACGGCGTGTCCATCTGTTGCACGACCAGTAAGGACTACTTTCTTTAGATTTACTCCTGCTGGCAAACGGAGGTTCATTTGTAATGCAGAGAAGTCAACTGTATTGTCGAACATCACATCAACTGTGCGTTCTTCCCCTGAGTTCAGCATAAAGTCGGATACATGGAGCACATCGTGCGATTCTCCAAATCGAGGAGCGGCACTCACTGTCACACTATTTCCGACTGCAATATTTGCCACAAGAAGAACATCGGAAACATTAATTATGCCATCCTTGTTGATATCTGCCGCCCTAAAGACGAAACCGTCCACATCTTTACCAACCGACACATTAGCGGTTAGCAAAACATCTTGAACATTCACCTTGTGGTCGTTGTTGACATCACCGAGAATTACTGGCATTGTGCTCAATACAGACGTGATGTCATCGCATCTGTGCCCTTTACCATTGGATTCAGAAATGAGTATTTCACGGAAAACCAGTTGATAATCGCCTTCTTTCACATCCTCGTCAGCCAAAAGCTTGATGTAACAGATTTCTCCAGATTCGCCAATAAAAGGTTCTGCAGATGGAGAATAAGCCAAAACACGTATAGATCCATCACTCAGTTTGTTAGTGGTGACTACGTGGTCCACGCAGCGGTCAGCATTTAGCGTAATGTCGTATTTACCTTTACTGTTGAGAGCGACAGTGAATCCGTCAGGCACAGTGAAATCGGTCTGAAAACCACCTATTTCTTGTTTATTTGCGAGCGATAACGCCACTGTAACAATGTCGCCATTTACACATATATAGTTGCCCACAGAAAGAGAAGGTGCTGAAATTGGGGTGGAGACTACTATTGTGGCTGAATCTGAAAGAACTGTGCCATCAGTAGTGGTAGCAGAAATTATTGCTGTTCCTGCGGTTAAAGCCGTCACAAGTCCCTCATCATTCACTGAAGCCACTTCAGGATTGTTTGAAGACCAAGCCACAGTCTTGGTTGAAACATTCTCTGGTAAAACTTTCGCAGTCAGAGACAATGTTTCACCTATCATCAAATTTACTGAATGTTCATTCAACGAAATTGATTCAGCCTTAACGGTAACCTGAAATTCTTTGATATTTGAAAATTCAGACCACCCTTCAGCACTTTTATAAGCAGACAGACTCCCCTGTGGCACAAATAAACCTGCATCATAGGAAGAAAAAGCATAACCTCTGATTACAGGGGGAACAGGGTTGAGCGAATAAACTTTCTTTAGGCCGGTGCATTCAGAGAAAGCACCGGCAATTATGGAAACGGAGTTGGGGATGGTCACCGAGGTTAGGCCTTTGCAACCATTGAAAGAACGGTTGCCAATCAAGGAGACGGAGTTGCCAATGGTCACAGAAGTCAAGCCTATGCAACCCTCGAAAACTTCAAAGCCGATTTCGGTGACGGAGTTGCCGATGGTCACAGAGGACAGGCCTGTGCAACCACTGAAAGCTGCCGGACCAATATATGTGACGGAGTTGGGAATGGTCACTGTGGTCAAGCCTTTGCAACCCTTAAAAGCAGAACCACCGATTTCTGTAACGGAGTTGCCGATGGTCACAGAGGTCAGACGAATGCAGTTCTCGAAAACAGCACCACCGATTTCTGTGACGGAGTTGGGGATGGTCACAGAGGTCAGACCTGTACAGCTGTCAAAAGCACGCCAACCAATCTTGGTAACAAAGTTGCCGATGCTGACGGAAGTCAGACCATCGCAATAACAGAATGCATTCTCTCCGATTTCTGTGACAGAGTTAGGAATAGTCACAGAGGCCAGACCAGAGCAAGAAGCGAAAGCACCATCGCTAATACTCACTGTGCCTTCTTTGATGGCGATAGCCGTGCTACTTGGCATTTTACCCTTGAATCCATATGCCACTTTTCCTATATAGACAATTCCGTCGGGCTGGTTGTCATACCACTTGCTCAACCACGGAGTGCCCATGAAAGTATAACGACCGATTTCTGTGACGGAGTTGGGGATGGTAATTGAGGACAGGCCTGTGCAACCCTTGAAAGCATCATCGCCGATTGAGGTGACGGAGTTAGGGATGGTCACAGAGGTCAAGCCTGTGCAGCCTTCGAATGCTCTATCACCGATTGTGGTGACAGAGTTAGGAATGGTCACCGAGGTTAGGCCTTTGCAATCTTTGAATGCTCCATCGCAAACACACACTGTCCCTTCTTTGATAGCGATAGTTGTACCACTTGGCATTTGACCCTTGTATTTATAGGCAACCTTCCCTATATAGACAATTCCGTCAGGTTGGTTGTTATACCACTTGTTATACCACGGAGTGCCCTCGAAAGCTCCCTCGCCAATTGAAACGACGGAGCTGGGGATGATGATTGAGGTTAGGCAATCGCAACCGTAAAATGCTTGATAGCCGATTTCGGTGACAGAGTTGCCGATGGTCACAGAGGACAGACCAGTGCAACCACCGAAAGCACCCAAGCCGATTGAGGTGACGGAGTTGGGAATTATCACCGAGGTCAGGCCAGAGCATTCAGAGAAAGCATTCGAGCCGATTGAAACGACGGAGTTGGGAATAGCCACTGAGGTTAGGCCAGAGCATTCAGAGAAAGCATACGAGCCGATTGAGATGACGGAGTTAGGGATGGTCACCGAAGTCAGGCCAGAGCAATAATAGAATGCAGAACTACGGATTGAGGTGACGAAGTATGATCTGCCACCATAAGTAACATTCTCTGGTATGGCGATGTTACCTGTGTAATAACTACCACTAACGACACTCACACTTTTGCCATCATCATTTTTGCAATAGGCGATACCATCCACCATAAAATCGTAAGCGGAGGCTGATAGGGTGCATAGTAGCACCGCTAATGTTAGAAATAAATATCGTTTCATGAAAAAAGAGTTTTATGTAAAGTGATTAATATTTTTTGGATTACCGTTTTTATATTTTATCAATCCAATTTTCTTTATACTTAGTAAAGATTTTTCCTAAAGCCTTATATTTTTCTTCTTCATTTATTCATTTTTGTGTTTCTCACGTCCTCTCATATTGAAACTGGTTTATGTTTGGGTTACATATATAAAGAAAGCGTGAGGACGATATCGTTGTCAATTGACTAAGAGGCATCGCCAAACGCCTAACACAGAAATTGAACAACCCACCCCCACGCTGAAGCCTATATAGCCACATCCCGCTTGCTCACGGGGGTGGATATTACAAGCACAGCGAAGGCGCTTCAGTTGCCTCAATATCCCTCTGTGTTTGAAAAATTGGCGATTTTCTTAATCAGGACTTGAAGCGAAACGCTTTCGTTATCAAAAATGTAATGCGAAACTGTGAGGCACCAATAAAGGAGTCACAATTTCACACACAAAATTAGTGATTATCTCTCACAGATTCAACTATTTTAACAAAAAAGAAATTGAAATCGGTATTAAAGAAGTCAAGAAGAAGCAGAAAGAATTGAAGTTTTCATTTTCGCTAAATTCATTTTTGTGTCGTTTATGTTTCGTTTGTAATTTACAATATCATATTTAAGGGGTAAAATGTGATACCAATATCAAAAATAATACTCTAAAACTATGATAAAAGCAAGAACAACGACCGTTATTCTCCATCAACGAACACTTACGAAAGATTGTGATTGTAGGTGATGATATTCTGTAGTAAGTTGTTGAGTTGTGGGGCGTGTGGGGTGAAATTGGTGGGTTGAGGTTTTTTTTGTAACTTTGTGGATTGAAACAATAATGAATTATTTATGGGCATTTTCAGCAAATTTTTCTCAAAAGAAAAAAAGGAAACTCTCGACAATGGTTTGAAAAAAACCAAGGAAGGCGTATTCAGTAAAATAGCGCACGCTATTGCGGGAAAATCGACAATCGACGACGATGTTCTCGACAATCTTGAAGAGGCTTTCATCACAAGCGATGTGGGCGTAGATACCACCTTGAAAATTATCAAGAGAATACAGGACCGTGTAGCTCGCGATAAGTATGTTGGCACCTCTGAACTCAACGCTCTGCTTTGCGACGAGATTTCACAAATGCTTGCCGACAACAATAATAGCGAAGTAGCCGACTTTACCGTTGCCACCGACAAGAAACCGTATGTGATTATGGTGGTGGGTGTGAATGGGGTGGGTAAAACCACCACTATCGGTAAACTCGCCTACAACTTCACCCAAGCTGGCAACAAGGTGGTGCTCGGTGCTGCAGACACCTATCGTGCCGCCGCTGATGAGCAGCTCGAACGCTGGGGCGAAAGAGTGGGCGTATCGGTGATTAAGCACAAAATGGGTACCGACCCTGCTTCGGTGGCTTACGACACGGTGAAAAGCGCCGTGGCACAGGGCGCCGACGTGGTGATTATCGACACCGCTGGCCGTCTGCACAACAATGTGGGTTTGATGAACGAGCTGACAAAAATTAAGAATGTGATGAAGAAGGTGGTGGATTGGGCTCCTAACGAAATTCTGCTGGTGCTCGATGGCTCTACCGGTCAGAACGCATTTGAGCAAGCCAAGCAATTTGTGGCTGCCACCGAAGTGAATGCCCTCGCTATCACCAAACTCGACGGCACCGCCAAGGGTGGCGTGGTGATTGGCATCAGCGACCAGTTTAATATTCCTGTGAAATACATCGGTCTGGGTGAAGGTATGACCGATTTGCAGATTTTCCGCAAAGAGGAATTTGTGAGAAGTCTGTTCGGCAAAGAATAATAGAATAATATGCGTAAAAACAAGATTGACATCATATCGCTGGGTTGCTCTAAAAACCTGGTGGACTCCGAACACCTTATCCGCCAGTTTCAAGCCAACGGCTACAGTGTGGAACACAACCCCAGTCGTGTGGACGGGGAAATAGTGGTGGTGAACACCTGCGGTTTTATCCGCGACGCACAAGAGGAATCCATCGACATGATTTTGGAGCTTGGCAGAGCAAAAAAAGAGGGTAAAATCAAGAAGCTCTTTGTGATGGGCTGCTTAGCTGAGCGCTTTATGGCGCAGCTCATCGACGAGTTGCCAGAAGTTGACAAATTCTACGGTAAATTCAACTGGAAAGAAATGCTCAACGATCTTGGAAAAAGTTACAAGGAGGACCTGTCGAGCGAAAGATACCTCACCACTCCCAAGCATTACGCATACCTGAAAATATCGGAAGGCTGCAATCGCTTTTGCGCCTTCTGCGCTATTCCTTTAATCACCGGCCGACACAAGTCGGTGCCAATGGACACACTGCTCAACGAGGTGAAGCACCAGCGTAGTGCGAATGTGTATGCCCGGCACCT
>OBCM01000126.1_pt1 | contig 11662 bp, 10 predicted proteins | sample 1495921 | NCBI WGS metagenome assembly OBCM01 (sample SAMN03418274, study PRJEB22391) | human gut metagenome | biome: human-gut; feature: organic feature; material: feces | host: Homo sapiens | place: Tanzania | collected 2013-01 | reverse complement strand
CGCTATTCACTGAAGGCGGCATCAACTCGGTGGAGGGCATCTGTGGCAGCCTCGGTGGCAGTGTGTCGGGCAGCGCCAAGCCCACGGTTCACATCGTGGTCGATAATCACCACTTGCTTTTGTCGCTGTGGATAGCGCGCGATGGTGCCACGAAGCACCTCGATGCTTCGGTCGGGCGTGCAGTCGTTCACGAAGATGTATTCAATATCCTCGTATGACTGCTCGAAGAGCGACACTGCGCACTTCTCAATATATTTTTCCACGCCATAGACAGGCACTAAAATCGACACTTTCATCATGAAAAGTTTGTTAGAACGTTAACTATAATTTTTTAGTGTTTAAAGAAAAGGAGTCATGTATGCGGGTAGCAATATTGTGTCTCTATCTTTCTTAAAATCTTTGGTGTAAATCAAGTAGCTTTTATCTACTAAATGAGCATATTTTTTGCAAAAGGCATCAAGTGACGCGTGTGTGCTGTAGCCAGAAGATTTCACTTCTACAGGTTGCAGTTTAAATCCCCGAGATAGTAGGAAATCAATCTCGTAACTGTGTGTGGCATCTTTTTGCCAAGTGTGGTAATACAGTTTGTTGCCACTCGCAACAAGCATTTGCGCCACAAGGTTCTCATAAACATACCCCATATTGGCACTGAGCTTGTCGCTCAATAGTTTGTTGTAGATAATGTTTTCAGTATAGTCCTTGTCCCAAAAAGCGAGGGTCACGAAAAGGCCAGTGTCTGAACAATAAATCTTGAATTTTGATAGTGATATGCTTAATGACATTCCAACATTTGGTTCGTTGCAATGGTGAGAAAGCAGCACTGTTTTGCTGTCTTCAAGTTCGTTGATGAATTGAAGTTTTCGTTCTTCTCCCACATTGCCAAGAATTGACGAAGTTTTATAACTCAGTTTTCCTTGGCTTAACTGGGCGGGGATAGATATATAAAGCCGCGACATGCGATCTGAAGGGTCTATTTTATAGAAGTCGTCGATATAGAGGCTTATAATGTTTCGCTTCACTTCATCGACCATTCCAAGATTATTTGTGTCTAAATATTCATTTACAGCTTGCGGCATTCCTCCCACCAACATATACAGTCGTAGGTCGCGCATCTTGGCTCGATGTATTGCTTCTAAAGGAATTTTTTTCTCATAATATGTTCTCAACAACTTCGTTGTCACGGAGTCACCCAATGCCCAACAGAATTCTTCAAAATCCATTGGGTGCATTGCCACCTTTTCCTCTTCGCTTGGGATGATAATATCGCCAACATTTCGCTTTATACTGATTAGCGACCCCGTTTCGATGTAATCATAACGCCCGTCGGCCACGAGATGTTTGATGGCTCTACGTGCCATAGGGCATAATTGCACTTCATCAAACACAATTACAGATTTGCGCACCTTTAATTCAACCTTATATAGGTTTTGAAGGTTGAGGAAAAGGAAATCAAGATCCATGATGTCATTGAACAGATCTTTGACTTGCTTTGATGCCTTGTTGAAGTCGATAATTAGATGAGATTCGTATTCGTTTGATGCAAATTGCTCTACGAGTGTGGTTTTGCCGATACGGCGAGCGCCTTCAATGAGAATTGCAGTTTTCCCATTTTTGCTTTTCCATTTCAGGAGGCATTCGTATATTTTTCGCTTAAAAATCCTTGGCATGTGGTGGTGGACTTTTTTATGAGTATTTTCAGTTTTGTTGAAAAAAGTATGTAACGAATTGGTATATAGTGCGAAATTAGGTTTTTTGTTTTGATTTACCAAATTTTTTAGGGCTAAATCGAGAGAGTATACCAAAATTTATTTTTGCGAATTGCGGGAGTATACCAAATTTTTTTTGGTAAAATTGGGAGAGTATACCAAAATTTGGAATCGAATATGTAGTATTCTCTTTGCCAAATCTGATTCGCAGTTGTTGCTGTCAAAAAAAGGGGGCAGTGACACTATACCCAGAATTTTTCGGATTCTTTTATCATCTCAACGCTTTGAATCGACGCATCGCTTTCCAGCATCTCGAATATTTTGGCGGCAAAGGTCACGTCGTGCAATGCCAGGCCGTAGTTGTAGTCGATGATGCGTTGCTGGTCGGAAGTGCGTCCGGGGTCGTTGCCGGCAAGCACCTCGCCAATTTCGTTGTATGCCTTGAATTGGCTGAAATATTTGAAACCCTTCACATGGTCGGTGTCGTCGCCAAGCACGCGGTCGAAAGTGGTGTCGCAGTTTTGGAAACCGCGCATGTGCACCGGAATCACAGTGATGCCCGGCAGCAACGCCTCGTCGCTCACGAGTTGACCAGTGGCGCTGGTGATGCAACTGATGAGCACATCAGCCGATTTCGCCATGTCGTCGATATTGTCCATTATCTCAAATTCCACATTCGAGTAGGCTTTAAATCGCTGGATAAACAATTCTGCCTGCTTTTTGTACCTGAGCAGTTTCACTTTGAAATGCTTTTCGGGTTCGGCTTCAAGAATGCAGAGCAAGGATGCGCGCGCGGTGTTGCCAAGCCCAACAAAAGCGTAGGTCTCGGCACCGGTTTTACGCAAAGCCTTAGCCGAAACAGCAGCCACAGCCCCAGTGCGCATGGTGGTGATCCAGTCGGAATCCATCAATGCCAGCAATTCGCCAGATTTGGCATCGTAGAGCATCAAGTCGCTACCCAAACTTGGCACGGCACCCTCAATGCGGTGCACCTCTTTCACGCCAAAGTACTGACGGTGAAAGTTCACGCCCGTGTCGGCAGGATTGGGCAGCAAGCATGGCATGGAAGTGAAAAAGTCGGTGTCGGCAGGGTGTACGCTGATTTTTGCTGGCAACTGCGCCTGCGCCTTCATTGCGAAACTTTCCCCAATCCACTCCACGCATCTCTTAGGCGAGATGCCCAATGACTTTATTCGTTGTTGTGAGATGATTTTCATAGCCATTATTTGTTTTCGTTTTCAATTTCCTTGTAGGCGGCGATGAGGCGCGCATTGTCGGCGTGGCTACGCACGGCTATGCGCATGTATTGCTTGCCGTCGAAACCGCCCTTGGTGGAGCAGTCGCGGGTGAGAATGTTGTATTGCTTCAGCATTTTCAGCACAAGCGCATTGGCATTGTATGGTGGCAGAATCTCGCACAGGAAATAGTTGGCTTGCGAAGGCATCACACGCAGGAAACTGATTTCGCGAAGTTTCTGCTCGAAACCGTTGCGCTCGGCAATGAATTTGTCGCATGCCTTGAGGTATTCGTCCTCGTATTTCGTGAAAATCTGCATAAAGAACTCGGCAAACGAATTGATGTTCCAAATGCTCACCATCTTCTTCATGCGGCTGATGATGTCGGTGTCGGCGGAGCAGAGAATGCCCAAGCGAATGCCTGGCACGCCATAACTCTTCGAAATGCTCTTCATCACCAGCATGTGGGGATATGCCTCCAAAATGTGGTCGTGCAGCAGCGTGTTGTTGAGATAGCCCTCGCTGAAGTCCACAAAACTCTCGTCCACAATCAGCCTAATCTCATTCGCCTCGCACCAAGCCGCCAATTTCAGAATGTCGGCTTTGGGAATGAAGTTGCCCGAAGGGTTGTCGGGGTTGATGAGGATAAGATTGTCGGCGTGATGCTTGCCGAAGAAATTGATTAAATCGTCGGCAGAATAGCGATAGTCTTGATTTTGAGGAACGAAGGTCACCAAATTATCCTTGTCGCGACGGTTGGGGTATTCCTCGAATGTGGGGCGCGTGATGCCAAGTGTGCCAGGCAGCATTTCCATCAACGCCTTGATTAGTTCAGCCGCGCCGTTGCCCGGAATGATGTAATCTTCCTTCACGCCCCAGCACTTGCTCGCCAGCAGCGTGTTCACCTTCATGCCTGAAGGATATTCGGCGATGAGGGTGCGGAAGTTTGCCTCCAGTTCGTCGATGATGCGCGATTCGTTGAAGTATGGGTTCACCAGATAGCAGTAGTCGAGCATCTTCGGGAAACGCCAGAATCCACCAAAACGCCCGTAGTATTTTCGGAGAATGTCTTTCTCGTCGGCAAAAAGTGCTTCGGCAATGTCAAGGTCTTGCTTATCGTCGATTTCATACCACTTCTCGTTGCCGATGGGCAAAGCCTTCAGGTCTTGGCTGTTGAGAAACGTGATGATGCGCAGCACATTCTCGTAATATTCATTGTTGCCCACCGCCTTGGTGTAAGCCTCAAGGAAGGGCACATATTTCGTTTGTGAAAACTCTTTGGAGAATTTGTAGATGTTCACCGTCTTGTAGTACTGGTCCACATTCTGGTAGTTGAACGCCGCCTTCGTCACGAAGTTCACGATATTATTCTCGCTGTCGATACACACCATCGTGCCGTCCATCCATGTTTCATACTTCGCCACCAGCGCCAAGTTGGGGAAAGGATTATTCACCAGTTTGGTGAGCAACGAATCGTCGAAAATCAAGTCGCTCTCAATCAGCAGCGTGTCGTCGGCTTGCAGTTGCTTCTTCGCCAGTGCCAGCGAGTAGATATTGTTGGTTTTTTCGTACACGGGATTGTTGACGTATTCTATCTTCAGCCCCTTGTGCTCCGAGCCCAGATAGTCCATCAGTTTTTGCCCCTCGTAGCCCACCACAATCACCACGCGAGAGAGATTCAGTTGCGAGAGTTGGTCGAGCGCACGGTCGATAAGCGGCGTACCGTTCACCTCCACCATGCACTTCGTGTTGCTTTTAGTGTATTCGCCGAGGCGTTTGCCCATGCCGGCGGCAAGAATAATGGCTTGCATATATCGTGAATTTTAAATTACCAAAACACAAAGTTACAAAAAAATATCACTCCAACTGTGAAAAACCTCAACAAGAAATGCTCCCCACATTTCACCACTACACAAAATCACTTTCACGAATGGTGGGGGGATTAGATGCCTACTATGTATTTGCTTTTGGGGAGGTGGGAGAGTAGGGCGACGGCTAAGTAGCTTGCGGTGGCTCCGGTAATCACCAGCAGCGGAATGGCGGCGGCGGTGGGGAGTGCCCATTCTTGGAACAGGGGCCAAAGTCCGTGGCGAATGATGTAGATGTGCAACAGGTAGATGCCGAAACTGTGTTCGGAGAAGTTGTAGAATATGCGTTCTGCCTTTTGCTTCAACGGAATGTGCTTGATGATTATGAAATAGCAAGTGTTGAGTGCCATGGTGGGCAGGCTCAGGCGGTGGCCGATGGTGCGAACAGGGAGCGAGGTGAAGTAATGCAGTGCAAACGGTGTGGCAATGATGCCCACTATTGCGGCAATGTGCCACGGCTTGAATCGGCTCACGTTCACATATTTGCGCAGATAGTAGCCCATTACTGCTGCCCACAAGTAGCCCCAAAAGTAATACACTACGCCATTTTGATGGTCAATCAGCGCGCGTATGTCTTTATGGATATGCGTGAGGTAGGGAATGGTGAGCGTGAAAGCCCACACCAGCAGATAGAATTGGAGTTCGCGCTTCGAGGTGTTTTGCAGCCATGTGGCAAGTATGGGCGTGAGCAGATAGATGCCGAAAATGGCGTAGATAAACCAGTAGATGCCCTGTTGGGGTGCGAACGGAATGAGCATCACCTTCGTGAAGAAAGCCTCCCAAGTGAGCGAGGTGGTGAATTTGTCGATAAGGAGCGAAACCAGCGTCCAAATCACCATCGGCAGCACCACGCGGTTGAGGCGCTGTTTCATGAAGGGAATGGCTGGTTTGGGCTTATAGAGCACCAGCGCGCCCGAAATCATAAAAAACAGAATTGACGCTCCAGCCATGGTGTAGTGGTTGAAGATGTTCATGCCTGTGCCCTTCGGCATAGTTGGCATTACCACGTGATTGGCAATCACGAAAAGGCACGCAATGGAGCGCACAGCGTCAATCCAGAATGCACGAGGCTGAGTGGTTTTTGATTCTGCCATAGAAGGTGTGTAGTAAGTAGTGTTGGTGTGGTGTTATAAGTCCACCGCTATTGCCTTCACGCTGTGGGTGATGCGTTGCGATTCGGGAGGAATCTGCATATAGTCGGCATAGAGGATTTTGAGGTATTCGTCGTAGTCGGCTGGCGCGTCGTAGAATGCGCCCTCAAATTCCACTTTTATCACCTTGTCGAACAGGCAGCGAGGAAACAGGTATTGCATGGCGGTGGGCATGTGTGCCACGTATTGCGCACTGTCGAAAGGCAATCGACGGCTCGCCCAAGTCACCAACCGTGAGAAATTGCGTGTGCCAATCATTTTGCAAATGCGCCATTTCCATGGCTTATTGTTGGCAGGGCAATGCTTGAACGATGCCGATGCGCGGCACGAATTGAAATACTTAGCCAACTTCTTTTGGCGTGTGGGCTCGGTTGTGTCCACGCCGTCGAGCGGGAAAATGTCAACCCACAGGCCGTTGCCGGCGAAGTCGTCGAGGTTTTCCTCCACCAGTTTGGTGCTGAGGTCCACCACTTTGGCGTAGTGGTAGGGGTAGCCTTTTGATTTTGGGGTGAGTGCCACGAAGCGCTTGTCGGGATTGGCAAGCATCACTTTCAGCAGTTGCTCGTAGTCGGCGCGCGGCATGGATATGTCGATGTCGTCGTCCCACGGAATAAATCCCTTGTGGCGGATTGCGCCCAGCAGTGTGCCGTAGCTCAAATAGTAGCGCAAGCCGTGCTTTTCGCACACAGCCACGATGTGATTGAGTATCTCAACTTCCTTTCTCTTAACTTCTTCGCCCGATAGTAAATTCATAGCTCTAAAAAAACGGTTTGTTTTATGGTGAAGGCATGTCGCTACGCTGTGATGAAATCGCATGTCAGACACGCCCCCTTCACGCCCTACAAAGTTACAAAAAAAATCAAAACTGCTTCTATCATACTGAAATAGTTTGTAGGAGGCAAAAAAAAGTGTAATTTTGTACTTAACCAGCCGTTGTCGCCGTTTTTCGCGGCGCTGCGGTGGGCGAATGTAGTTTTGTACATACTTTTTTAATACTATTTTTTATACGAACTTAGATTATGAGTAATTTGGTTTCCGATCGCATTCAGGCGCTCTCGCCTTCAGCCACATTGGCAATGTCGCAAAAAAGTCAGGAGCTTAAGGCTCAAGGTGTTGATGTGATTAATCTTTCGGTGGGCGAACCCGACTTTGCCACTCCCGACCATATCAAGGTGGCGGCGAAAGAGGCTATCGACAACAACTTTAGTTTCTATACGCCTGTGCCAGGCTACCTGTCGCTGCGTAAGGCTATCAGCGAAAAACTGAAGAAAGAGAATGGTGTGGATTTTGCTCCAGAGCAAATCGTGGTTGGTAACGGTGCTAAGCACGAACTTACCAACGTGGTGATGAGTATTGTGAACCCTGGCGACGAGGTGGTAATTCCCACTCCAGCATGGGTGAGCTACATTCAAATGGTGATTCTTGCTGGAGGTAAGAGTGTGGAAGTGCCTACCACTATGGCGCAGAACTTCAAGGTTACACCTGAACAACTCGACGCTGCCATCACTCCAAAAACCAAACTTGTGATTCTCTGTTCGCCAAGCAACCCTACCGGTAGCGTGTATAGCGAAGCCGAACTTCGCGCCCTTGCCGCTGTGCTTGGAAAATATCCACAGGTGATGGTGCTTGCCGACGAAATTTATGAGCATATCAACTACATAGGCGGCAACTTCTCCATTTCACGATGCGAGGAACTGAAAGACCGCGTGTGCATCATCAACGGTGTGTCGAAGGCTTATGCCATGACTGGCTGGCGTATCGGTTTCGTGGCTGCCCCTCTCTGGCTGGCTAAGGCTATCACCAAGCTCCAAGGTCAATACACCAGCGGTGCTTCGTCAATCGCCCAAAAGGCAGCTGAAGCCGCTTACACAGGCTCGCAACAGTGCGTGGAGGATATGCGTGTGGCATTCCAGCGCCGCCGCGATCTTATCGTGAGCCGTCTGCGCGAAATTCCAGGATTAGACGTGAACGAGCCCGACGGAGCATTCTATGTGTTCCCAGGCGTGACTTCCTTCTTCGGCAAGAAGTGTGGCGATGTGGTGATTAACGATGCCAACGACCTGGCAATGTACTTGCTCAACGAAGCGCACGTGGCAACCGTGAGCGGTGATGCATTCTCTTGCCCAGGCCACATTCGCATGAGTTATGCCACCAGCGATGAAAACATTGTGGAAGCCACCACACGCATCGCAGCAGCCCTCGCCAAACTGCAATAATCCAACAGCGAAATAATGGAACTGTGTCGATTGATTATGTGCTTTCGGCACAGTTCCTTTCCTTATTGAAAACATTCAGAAAAGAAATATGACACAAGAGAATAGCGACAAACTGCTGAAACTGCTTCATCAGCATCAGGCGTTGGGCATGGGCGAACAGATAGACTATGAAAAGTTTTATCTGTATTCCCTTATTACCCACAGTACGGCTATTGAGGGCAGTACGGTTACGGAGGTGGAGGCTCAACTGCTGTTTGATGAGGGTATCACATCGGGAAAGCGTAATATTATTGAGCAAAACATGAACCTCGACTTAAAAGGCGCTTACGACTATGGGCGTGCTTGGATTAAGCAACACCCTGAAATCACGGTTGACTCGCTCATAAGCCTTGCAGCAAAAGTGATGGCTCGCACAGGCTCGGAATACAATTCTCTTGGAGGCTCGTTCGATGCATCGAAAGGAGAACTTCGGAAACTGAATGTTACAGCAGGGGCAGGTGGACGCTCCTATATGAACTATTTGAAAGTGCCTCAAAGGTTAGAGACTTTTTGCAAGGAGTTGAATGATAGGCGTAGAGCCATTAATCCAACCGATGTTTGTGCTGTTTATGACCTTAGCTTTTGGGCGCATTTTGAGTTGGTCACCATTCATCCATGGGCTGATGGTAATGGGCGTGTCAGCAGATTGCTTATGAACTTGTTACAAATGGAGCACGATATGCTGCCATCGAAGGTGATGGTGCAGGACAAGGCGGAATATATTCAAGCTCTTATTAATGCTCGGGAAAATGATGACATCGGTGTGTTTCTTAACTGTATGGCGCAGATTCACATCGCCCACCTTCAGCACGACATCGCCACATTTGAACAGTCGATGCAGGAGAGGGTGGACAAGAAAGGTGGACAAGAAATCAAGAGGGTGGACAAGAAAGGTGGACAAGAAACCAGTGAAGCCATTCTCAAACTTATCTCTGGAAATCCTAAAATCACCACTATGCAGATGGCTTCGCATATTGGGATCAACCGCAGTGCCATTTCTAAACACATCAAACGAATGCAGGAAGAGGGTAAAATTATCCGTATAGGCTCTACCAAAGGGGGATATTGGGAATTGTTGCAATAGACCAACATGCCAACGGCTCTTTTGACCAGTTCTCAATGCGTTGATACATTGCTGTTTGCGCCGAAACATGCCAAAGGCATGTCCCTACGTTATGATATAATTTGCGTTTTCTACTGCTGTGGTGGGGAATTAGTAGGCGTAGGTGAGGAGGGGGAAGCGGCGCGAGAGGCGGAGAAGCAGTAGGGTGGTGATGACGCAGAGCGCCACTATCACGAAATAGGTGGCGACTGGCGAGATGATACCTTTGCCGGTGAGGAACCACACGAATATGAAATGGGAAAAATAGGTGATGGTGCTGAAGTTGCGCAGCGTTTTGTAGGGCAGACGCCAGTTCACCTCGTGGCGCAGCGTCCACACCACGATGGCGGCGGCGGTGGGAATGAGCATAAAGTAGCAGTCGTCGAACCGCGCCTTGTGTCCAGCCACCTCCAACCACGCGCCCACCATGCAAAGCAGTAGCACGGCGGTGGAGGCAAGGCTTCCACATTTAGCGATTCGGTTCTCGTAGTCGGCAATGAGTTTGCCTATGCTGCAAAACACGATGGCAGGCATAAAACTGTTGTGAAACAGCCCTATCACATTGAAAGCCACATTGGTGGCGTGTTGCACGGAGTGGGGCATGTAGGCGTGGTAGTTGGTGGTGAGTGTCACAGGCACATACACCGCCAGCCCAATCCCGAATATCGCCCACGATGATAGGCGTTTGCCCAGCCAGTGCACCAGCGGTATGCAAATGATAAGTGCCATGATGAACCACGAGCCCGAAAAAGTGGAATTGAGGAAGAAACCGCAAATGAAGTGGGAGAGCGACTCCAAAACGCTCCTGTCGTGGCTGAAAAACACGCCGTCGATGGTGAAATACGCTTCCACCACAAACCAAAACGCATACAACCACCCCATGCGCCTAACGTAGTGCTTCAGTTGGGCGGTGTCGGGCTTTTTCCGAAAGAAAAAGAACGCGCTCACCACAAAAAAAACTGGCACAGCCATTCGGGAGAATAGACTGATATAGAGCGGATAGGTTTTCCCCACAAACGGCCGGGCGTGAATAGCCACCACCAGCAGCGCGGCCACCACTTTCAGAATGTCGATAGAATGATATGTGCGAGATGCGGGCGCAGACATGGTGCTATATATATCTCTCTCTTACACTTCAAACATTGCAGCAGGGTTGAAGCCCTTGCACACTCCGTCTTTCACATAACCCACTTGATTGGTGTGCATGGTGCAATTGCCCACCTTCATGCCGTTGGCGCCGTTGTAGTGCGTGTGTCCAAACACCCAGTGGTCGATGTCGCTGTTTTCGATATAGTCCTCCATCGGCACCACAAACGCCTCCGACAGTCCATTCGATTCATAGATAGGGTCTTCCACCATCACAGGGCAGTGATGGCTCGCCACCACCTTTTTCTGCGCTGTCGATTCAGCCAAAGCCCTGGTCAACCAATCCACACACAGTTTGTGAAGTTTCGCATAGTCGTGCGCAAGCAGGAAGCGGTGGCCGTGGCGAATGCGGTAACAGTCCACCATTGATTGCTGCACCTTCATCTCGCTCTGTGGCGAAACGTGGGTCCACAGCGTGGTGAAAAACAGTTCCACATCGTCGATTCTCACGCTGTGGTTGTTGCAGAAGGTGACATTGTGGCGAATCGGGAAAAAGAAATCACCCAGCGTGCGAGTGATGTCAACGCCATTGTAATACTCATGGTTGCCAGGCACAAGAAAAGTATGCTGGAAGTTCGCCGAACACCAGTTGATAAACGGATGAGTCTCTAAATTCTCGCTCCCAAACAGAAGCATATCGCCCGACAGCACAAGAATATCGCCCACCACAGTGAGAGGATTTTGGCTAAGCCACTTAGAGTTGTCGGGAAACTCCAAATGAATGTCGCTTGCGTATTGGATCTTCATATCTGCAAATTTACCAAAAATGTTATAATCCACCAACACCCCACCCCCACAAAAAGCAAACACAAATCCCCCCACCATTGGTTTGTGATGGTGATTACTGGTTAGTGGTTAGCGGTTAGCGGTTAGGGTGCTCCAATTGCTCTGATGAACGCACGGCATCAATAATCGGCAAATAGGATTTTAATGGATTCTGTGGAAAATTTCTGGAGGCATGGATTATGCATTGTTGCTGAATTGTGAATGGAATCAAAAACAAAAACATGAAAAACAGCCTTGGGGCAATGTGGAATGCTTCGCATTTGGCGGTGCGACTGTGCGCTTTGCGTCATTGGAAACGAGTTTCCATGCCGCCAACCACACAATCCCTCCGCCACCCTCTTACGAGGGCTATCCACTTTGCCCCAAGGATAAAAACCGCTCGCCGTTTCACGGCGAAAAACCCCTGATGATAA
>OBCM01000125.1_pt1 | contig 11689 bp, 9 predicted proteins | sample 1495921 | NCBI WGS metagenome assembly OBCM01 (sample SAMN03418274, study PRJEB22391) | human gut metagenome | biome: human-gut; feature: organic feature; material: feces | host: Homo sapiens | place: Tanzania | collected 2013-01 | reverse complement strand
TGTTTTTTATGTTTTTGTTTTTGATTCCATTCACAATTCGGCAACATTGCATAATCTATCCCCAGGGATTTTCCACTGAACGAAAAAACACGCTAATCCCAAATTTCATATATATTTTTAGGATTATAATCCCAAAATTCATATATAAATTTGGGATTAGGCAAAATTTTACCTATTTTTGCATCGTAACTCTTAAACGAAAATAGAAATGATTCACCGCGACCTACAACCCTTCATCGAGAGCCGATTACACAAAGGAAAGGCGATTATCGTGATTGGCGCACGACAAGTGGGGAAAAGTACGCTATTAAAGCACATCACCTCAAAGTGCAACGAACCAGTGTTGATGCTCAACTGCGACGAACCCGACATAAAGGAAATGCTCACAAACACCAACAGCACAGAATTAAGAATGCTGATTGGCGGCAACAAAATCGTGCTCATCGACGAGGCACAAAGAGTACCTAACATTGGACTTACGCTCAAACTTATCACCGACAATATGCCCGATGTGCAACTGCTGGTCACTGGTTCATCGGCATTTGAAATACAGAACAACATCAACGAGCCACTAACCGGCAGAAAATTTGAATATCACCTTTACCCAATTTCCACTTCGGAGTTGATGAGTACAGGAGGTTTGCTGCAAGTGAAACAAACTCTTGAATCAAGACTAATTTACGGTTCATACCCCGATATTCTGAATCAGCAAAACGAGGACTTGGCAAGGGAACTGATTATGACTATCGCCAACAGTTACCTCTTCAAAGACCTGCTGTCGCTTGAAACTATCCGCCGACCTGTGCTTCTCGAAAAAATCCTTACTGCTTTAGCATTACAAGTGGGAAGCGAAGTGAAATACAACGAGATAGCCCAACTGGTGGGTACCGACAACAAGACGGTAGAAAAATACATTGATTTACTGGAAAAATGCTATATCATATTCAAACTTAATGCCTTGAGCCGAAACGTGAGAAACGAACTAAAAAAAGGGAAAAAGATTTATTTCTGGGACAACGGAATCCGTAATGCTGTGATACAAAACTTTTCCCCTGTGAGCATGAGGCAGGATATGGGTGCGCTGTGGGAAAACTTCTTTATTAGCGAGCGCATGAAGTACAACCACTACAAAGGGCGGTGGGTGAAAAGTTATTTTTGGAGAACGACCGCTCTGCAAGAAATCGATTACATAGAAGAAGAGAACGGGAAATTTGAAGCATTTGAAATGAAATGGAATCCAAGAAAGGCAAACAGTGTGATACCAAAGCCTTTTTTAGAAAGTTATGAGGTGGGCTACAAGAGCGTTATCACACCCCAAAATTATCTGGAGCATCTACTGTAAAGATGCCATAGCCATTACAAATATAAGAGCCGCACCTATTTCACATTTGATTGATGAAATAGGTGCGGATTTTTATTTGTGGGGGGCACCCTCGTGGGGGAGGGTGGTGGGGGAGGTTTTAGTTTTCTTCGCCGAGGAGGTAGATGAGCATGGTGGCGTCGGTCACGTCGAGCACACCGTCGTCGTTGAGGTCGCCTGTTTCCAAGGTCACGTCGCCATCACCCAAAACCGCATTGACGAGGGCTGTTACGTCTGAAGCGTTCACCACGCCGTCGCCGTTGATGTCGCCAGCGAGTGTTGGAGCGATGTATTCTACGAGGTAGTTACCTGCTTTAAATTCGTAAGTTGTGTCATACTTTGTGAGTGTGCCATAACCGATAACTGAGGCTCCCACCAAAATATTTGGATCTTCAGGATAAGTGTTTTTAGCATCTTTCTGATTGCGGAAGAACTGGAATTGTGGAGAGTTTACTGCGCCATCGTCCGACACGTTGAATGAGATGTTTTTATACTGCGCAGAGTATGGAGTTACGATTTTGCTAACCACACCCTTCACATACACAGGAGTAGAGAGTCCCACGCCAGCATCAATCAAAGCAATTACCTGCTCCACAGTGTAGGCAGTTTCCTTAGTGTTGGCAATGGTTTTAACAGTTACTGGGCATGTGGTTTGTGCGGTCTGACCACCATAAGTGGCTTTAACAGCTACAGAAATATTTCCCACCTCTGTGAATGTGGCTGGAGTGAACTCCCAGTTTGGAGTTACCGCTTCTGTGGTATTGTCGTCAAAAGTGGCAGTCACCACCAAGCCTTCAGGATTAAACTTGTCGCCAGTGTAATACTCTGTTTTTGCAGGGGTGCCAGTAATGGCGATAGAAGTCACCTTCTTTGTGCCACCAGGAGTTTCATAAGCTACTTTAAGGTAGTTAACATAAAGGCGCGCACTCTTGCTTGTTCCCTTACAAGTAAAACGAATGCTGTTAGCCGACAATTCGTCTACAGTAAGTTTCGCATTTGCCTTGATAGCCTGAGCAACCGATTCGGCAGCTCCATCCACGCTATAAGTGACAGATGTTGCCATCGATGACCCTAAAATAATCTGCGTGATTTTTGCACCATTCTTAGCATTGACGGTAAATAGACCACCATTTTGGTAAACGCGAATCACTCCGCTATACACAGCAGGAGGAGTTGCCGATTTTCCTTGCTCTGCCACATAGCTAATGTAGTCGTCGGCATCGCCACTTACCGCTTTAAACGACTTGAGTTCCACTTCTGCCGCAAAGGAAGTGGCTGCGGCGAAAATCGCCAAAATGAATAAAGAAAATAGTTGTTTCATAACACCAAATGTTTGATTAGTTGATATAGTTTGTTTAAAATTCTGTTTTGCTGTTATTTGTGCTATTGTCGCAATCGTGCGGCAACAGCCCTACAGTCCCCGAAATCATACTTGTGTATAGCGCACAAAGTTAATCAATATTTTTACAAATTGCGAAAATAATCTGCATAAAAAATCAAGCAGGGCACCAACCCCAATGGTTGATGCCCTGCCGCTGTATTTTGTTGTAAGAAATTACACTTTCTGGCGTGCCTTGGCTTGCACCACATTGAGCACGTGGTCGCCGAGTTTTTCCATACCGTTCACAAGGTCGATATAGAAAGCGCCGAGGTCGTAGTCGTATGCGCCAGCACTGATTTGAATCAGGTTGTTGTCGCGCAGGCTGGTGCGCAGACTGTTGATTTCGCGCTCTATTTCATAACTTGCCGAGATGTCGTGTCCCTCGCCTTCAGGCTTCTGCAGCGTGGTCACCATCTGCTCCAGCGATGCGAGCACCAGTTTCTCCATTTCGGAGATGTGGATGCTCTGCTCGTCGGTAAAGTGAGCCTTACACTTGGTGCGCTTGCGCGAGAGCGTGCGAGCCAAGTTGTAACAGCAGTCGCCGATACTCTCAAGGTCGTCAACCTCACGGAGCATACGCTGAATTTGGCGCTTCGACTCATCGGAAAGGCGGCCTTCGCTCACCTTCTGGAGGTAGTGCGCAATTTCATACTCCATATTGTCGGTGATGCCCTCGTATTTCTCCACCTTATGGAAGATGGCGTTGAACTCTTCTTCCTTCGAGATGCCATGCATACTCATCACAAATTCAAAGGCTCTCATGCATCGCTTACCCATCAGCGCAACTTCCTTACGCGCTTCAAGGAGCGAAAGTTCGGCGGTAGAGAACAAGCCTGCAGAAATGTATTTCAAGCGAGGCTGATTTTCTTCTGTATTCTTGTCGGGGAGCACCTTGCACACAAGTTGCTCAATCTGCTTCACAAACCAGATAAGAATCAAAGTGTTGAACACATTGAATGCGGTGTGGAATGCGGAGAGCAAGAAGAGGTCGTTGCTCTGAATGCCCATCACATCGGTCACAAACCAGCGAACAGCATCACATGCAGGGTAGAACATCAAGAGCACTACCACCACGCCAAACACGTTGAAGAACATGTGGGCAAGGGCGGCACGGCGCGCTTGTGTGTTGGCTGTGAGCGAAGCCATAAATGCGGTGATGGTGGTACCGATATTCTGACCCATCGCCAAAGCGGCTGCCTGCTCGAAGCCAAAGCCCGGAATATGCATATCGAAGAGCATCAAGGTAATTGCCATAGTGGCGGCTGAGGCTTGCACAATCATAGTGACCACTGCACCCACCAGCACAAAGAGCAGAATGGTGCCGAACGAGTCAACAGGCATCGTAGCGAGCATATTTGCCACAATTTCGCCCATATTCAAGTCGGTGGCAGAGTTTTGCAAGAACGACAGACCCATGAACAGGAATGAGAAGCCAAACACAAATTCGCCCACGCTCTTGCGCTTGCTGTTGCCAGAGAAAATGAGCGGCATACCTATGGCAAGCATTGGAATGGCAAAGGCGGCAATATTCACCTTGAATCCCACAGCCGAGATAATCCATGCTGTGACCGTGGTACCGATGTTGGCACCCATAATCACACCGATTGACTGGGTGAGCGACATCAGTCCAGCATTAACGAACGACACCACCATCACAGTAGTGGCCGACGACGACTGGATAAGCGCAGTAATAAAAATACCGGTAAAAACACCCATCACACGATTTTTGGTCATAGCAGCCAAAATAGCGCGCAAGCGTTCACCGGCGAATTTTTCAAGTCCCTCGCTCATAATTTTCATTCCGTAAAGGAACAGGGCGAGCGAACCCAAAAGAGAAAATACGTTGATTAATGTATCCATATTCCGCAGAATATCTTCAAATTATAAAAATTATGTTACAAATTTAATATATTTTCAGATATTCCACCCTATAAACACCCAACAAAACGCAAAAAAAGCAATGCAACACGTTGCACAACCGAGAAATTACGATTCAGAAGTGAAGAAGTTAAGACGATAGCTTCGGCTACTGTAACGCGGCAAGTCGAGCCCAGTGGGCGAAAAGGAACACCTATTTAATCCATTTTAACCCTATTAACCGATTTAAAATTGAATTATTAAAAAATAGGTGATAATGGGTTTTTAATGGATTTAATAGGGTGTTTTTTGTTATCGGACCTATCTCTATCGGACCCCAACTCGTTGACACTTTGACCTGTTGACCTCCCTAACCTCTGTCGTTGTCCTTTTGGCGGATTTCCACTCGGCGGATTTTGCCGCTGATGGTTTTGGGGAGTTCGCGCACGAATTGAATCACACGAGGGTATTTGTAGGGGGCGGTGGTGCGCTTCACGAAGTCTTGAATGTCCTTCACCAGCGCTGGCACCTCCTTGCCACGGTATTCCACATCGTATTCAATGCCTGGGGTGTCGGCAAATTCCTTGCTGAGCACCACGGTAGCTTTCACTGCCATACCACGCACCTCGTCGGGCACGCCTGTCACGGCACACTCCACCACAGCCTCGTGTTTCATCAGCGCATTTTCCACTTCGAATGGACCAATGCGATAGCCCGACGACTTGATTACATCGTCTTTGCGACCCACAAACCAATAGTAGCCGTCTTCGTCACGCCAAGCGATGTCGCCAGTGTGGTAAATGCCGTCGTGGAAATTCTTGTGGGTGAGTTCAGGGTCGCGGTAGTAGCCGAGGAACAGTCCTTCGGGGCGGCGACCGTGGGTGCGTATGATGATTTCGCCCTGCTGACCGTCTTCAGCCACCTGTCCATCGGCAGTGATGAGGTCGATGTCGTAGCCAGGATTCGGCTTGCCCATTGAGCCTGGACGTGGTTCAATCCATGGATAGGTGCCCACGGTGGCGGTGGTTTCGGTCTGTCCGAACGCCTCGTGGAGTTTGATGCCGGTAAGTTCATACCAGCGTTCAAACACGTTAGGGTTGAGCGCTTCGCCTGCGTTGGTGCAATATTTGAGCGATGAAATATCGTATTTCTTCACATCTTCACGGATAAGGAAGCGATACACGGTGGGAGGTGCGCAAAACGAGGTGATATGGAACTTGTGAATCATCTCCAGCACATCCACTGGGTGGAACTTCTCGAAGTCGTAAACAAACACGTTAGCGCCCACAATCCATTGGCCATAGTATTTGCCCCACACAGCCTTGCCCCAACCGGTGTCGGCAAGGGTGAAGTGCAGACTGTTCTCGTCGAGGTTGTGCCAATACTTTGCCGTGATGATATGCCCCAGCGGATAGCGGAAATCGTGAGCCACCATTTTAGGCTCGCCGCTGGTGCCGCTGGTGAAGTACATGAGCGAGATGTCGCCCGGCTCGTTCACCGCCTCTGGGCGCACGAATGGCGGTGCGCTCTCGATGCCGGCGTTGAAGTCGCACCAACCCTCAGGCACTTTCGGGCCGATGGAGATATAGTTTTTCACCGATGGGCAGTCGGGGGCAGCCTTTTGGATATGGTCGAGCACCACATCGTCGCCCACAGCCACGATGGCACGGATAGAAGCCGACTGGCAGCGATAGACGATGTCCTCGTCGGTAAGCAAGTGGGTGGCAGGGATAGCCACAGCTCCGAGTTTGTGGAGTGCGGTGATGGCAAACCAGAATTGGTAGCGACGCTTCATAATCAGCATCACCATATCGCCACGGCCTATGCCCAACTGCTGGAAATATGCCGCGGTCTTGTCGCTCTCGCGCTTGATGTCGGCAAATGTGAACTGCTTCACATCGCCAGCCTCGTTGGTCCAAAGCAGGGCTTTGCGGTCGGGCTCAATGCGCGCCCATTCGTCCACCACATCGTAGGCGAAATTGAATCCCGGTAAATCTTTGATGTGGAAATTCTGCATAAAGTCGTCGTACGACTCGAAATCCACTTTATCTAAAAATCGTTCTAACATAATGATCTAAAAAAAGCGTTTGTGTGATGTTGTGTGTTTATATGTTACTCGCTTGCGATAAGCGACAGGAACACGAGGGGTTTCCCATCGAGCGCTTGCATGTAGTGAGGGAGCTGGGCGTTGAAAGTAACGCTGTCGCCGGGATTAAGCACCAGCGTTTTGCCGCCGATGTGCAGTTCTTCTCTGCCCGAAAGCACATAGTTGAACTCCTGACCAGAGTGTGTGTTGGGTTTGGCGATGGCATTGTCATTAGGCTCCAGCGTCACCAAAAACGGGTGCATGATGCGGTCAGTGAATCCTTCGGCAAGCGATTCGTAGCTGTAAGCCTTCGAACGCTCCACGCGCGGTCCCTTGCCTGCGCGGGTCACATAGTAAGAACTCATGCGTGGCGATGTGCCGAACAGCAACTCAGGCACCTGCACACCATAGATGGAAGCGAGATTTTGAATAAAACTAATGGGAATGTCGAAATCACCGCTTTCGTAATTGCGATAAGTTTCCACTTCTATTCCACAAGCCTCTGCCACCTGTTCGGGCGTGAGTTCAAGCGCATCGCGCAAGCCCACAAGCCGGCTCGCCACTTGCTGAATATTTTCTCTTTCACTCATAAATCGTAATATGTTAATTATTGTCTAAATGTTCCACACGCCGTAGCGCATCGTTGCAAATATAAACAAATTAGAAAATAATTGTATCGGTTTTTTGAAAAAAATGCACGTTTTGCCACACTATCGTGAAATGTGTGCAAAACATTGCACACCGCTGGGGCAAAACGTGCAAGAAAAAAATGTAATTTTTTGTATATTTTTTCTCCGAGGCGTGTGGGGTGAGCAATCGGAGAACTCAGAGCACTCAGAGCAATCGTCTTAACTCCTTAACTTCTTTAACTTCTTAACTTCTAATAAAAAACTATTCATCCAGCAGGCGGCTGAGCAATGGGAGTAATTCGCCAGCCATGATCTCGTGTTGGCGAGCCGATGGGTGCCAACTGCCGCCGTAACCGAAAGTGCCGTCATGTGTGGAAAAGTCGAAGCGATAGGTGGCGATCCCCTGCGCGGTGAACTCCTTTTGCAATTCATCGAGCACACGGATTTGCTCCTTCAGATATTCACCCCACAGCATCGGACCAGTAAGCATCACAATCTTGGCTTGTGGCTGCACCTCATGCAAATGCAAGATAAATTTGCGATACGCCTTCTTGTAGAGGTTGATGTCGTGATTCTTGGTGCTCAAGTCGTTGGTGCCGAGGTTCACACAAATCACTTCGGGGCGGAACTTGCTGTGGTCCCAGAGTTGCGAAGCGTCGTCGAAGCAAGTGTAGTCGTACCATTTGCTCATATTGTCGGCATCGCCGCCGCGCTTGCCGTTGTAGTTGCGATACACGCCTATGCCCGAACGAGCCGTGCAGTGTTCCTCGGCATCGAGCATACGGCACAGCAGCGAAGCGTAGGTGAGATAGTGGTTTTCTGTGGAGTCGGCAAAACCGCATTGACGGTTCAAACTCTCATTGCCATATCCACAAGTGATGGAATTACCCACAAACTCGATGCGATGCTTGGGTCGCTTGGGTGGTGCCACCAATTTAGTGTCGCCCTCCAGAATGAAACCACGAAATTCGGGACGCTTGGCATAGCCCTCGTAGCAGAGGTAAACGCGCACGGTGTGGGGCAGGGCGGTGGGCAGACCGCTCGCAAGGGTAATCACCGAGTCGGCGGGGGAGAAATAGATTTTGCGTACAGGCAAATTATCCACAGCCACCACAAAATAGCCACTGCCGGGCTTCGCCTTCATCGCCAGCCCCGTACCCTCAAAATTGGCGGCTATCTGCACGCCGGGGTACACAAAGCGCACACGCTCCGGATTACTGAAATTCACACGACCAGTGTATTGAATCTTCTCATTCGTAGGGCTCACATGCACCGCAGCAGCAGCCGAAACCGCAAACCAAGCAGCCAAAGCCCCAAAAACCATCTTCATCATCATCCAAAATATTTTAAAAATTAATTATCAACCACACACGACGCGGCATAGAGAGGATAGTTGGTCATCCAATCTTGCTCACGATATGCCGACATCGACAGCCGAACGCCATGCAAACCAGGGTTAGCGCTCACAAATGAGCGTAAACTTTTAGCTCGCAAATTTTCTTCGGCTTTCACTTCCACTGGTATAATCTTATCGTTGGCCTGAACAAGAAAATCAATTTCGCCAGAGGAATTATCCGCCGACCAATAATACACATCCATTTCACGCCCACAGGTTTTAAACTGCTGAAGCACATACTGCTCAGCAAAAGCACCTTTTGCATCAAGAAACAGGAAATTGCCCTCAATCAGCACTTGTGGCGACAACTTACTCATTGCCACCATTAAACCAATATCGAGCATAAACAATTTAAAGGCAGAGAAATCCTCATAAGCCGAAAGTGGGAGCAATCCTTTTTTAGTACGGTTCACCTTATGCACAAGCCCGGCATCACGAAGCCACTCAATGGCAAGTTCAAATTCACGCGCCCTTGCGCCCTGTTTTAGTGTGCCGAAAATGAATTTCTTATTTTCGCGAGCGAGTTGCCCTCGTATGGAATTCCACACCATGCGTATGCGTGGCACTTCAGCGGCAGGAGCGTGCTTTGAAAAATCATTGTCGTAGGTGTCGAGAATGGCATTTTGCACACGACGCACCTCGGCATAGTCGTGCGTGTCGATATAAGTTTGAACCGGTTCGGGCATACCACCCACATAATAGTATTTCAGTAGATAATCGCGAAGGCGTTCGGAAAGCGACTCCAATAGCGTCCACTGTTGCTGTTCGATACATTTAGCGAGGGAGTTCTGACCCTCTGCCATCAAAAATTCAAGAAAAGATAGTGGCCCTACATCAATAAAATCAACCTTGCCGACAGGAAACGAATCGTTTTTATTGCTTGCGATACCTAAAAGCGAACCAGCAGCAATCACATGAAGCTCGCGTCGCTTTTCACAAAAATATTTGAGCGAAGTCACCCCACGAGGTGCCTCCTGAATTTCATCAAGCAGAAGCACCGTAGATGGCAATAATTGCTTACCAGTGTAAATCTCGATGGTCTGACAGATTCGGTCCATATCAAAATCCTGAACAAAAAGCGACTTCATAGGTTCATCGTCTTCAAAGTTCAGGTAAATAAAGTCGGCATAGCACTGTCGGGCAAACTCTTTCATAAGCCAAGTTTTGCCCACCTGCCTTGCACCACGCAGAATAAGAGGCTTTCTATTCTTACGGTTCTTCCACTCTATCAGTTGATTAATTTGAATCCTTTCCATTGCTTTACCACATATTTTCTAATGGCAAATATATGAAAATATACTCATCAAACCAAAAGTTCCGCCTGAAAAGTGTGATTTTTCACAAAAGTTCCGCCTTAAAAATGTAAAATTCAACAAAAGTTCCGACTTAAAAGTGTAAAATGCCAATCGCGTCTTCGAAAAATCGAGTTTTCGAATCTTCGAATTTTCGAATTTTCGACTTATTGCCTCGTTGTCTCGTTGACCTGTTGGCTTGTTGACCTGTTGACTTGTAGACTCGTTGACTTCCAATCAACTGATACCTTTGAGCATGGTCATGATGTTGTGGTTTTTGTTGCGGTTGTTGAGGAGTTGTTCGATTTCGGTAATTTCTTTTGTGGCTTGCAAGCGTTGAGCGAGAGGGAGGAGCGAGTTGAGGAGCTGCTCGGCGGCTGCTCGGCGGTTCACCAAGCGGATAAGCGCCTTCGCCAAGGCAATCGACAGCGTGAGTTCGCGTTCGCCCATAGTGTTGCTGAGTTTCTTTTGGTAGCGCAAACACTTTGTGTAGAATTTCACAGCACCGCGCGCATTACCCATCTTCAGAAGCAAATCGCCCTCATTCTTAAGCGATTCAATCAGATTTTCAAGCGCTTCCTTCGTTTTTTCCTCGCCGCCCTCATTGAGCATGGCGGTGTATAGTTCCGTGGTCTGCTGATAGTGGGCAAGGATATTCATCTGGTTGGTGCGGTTTTTGTAGATGCTTGTGGAAGCCTCCACTGCGTGCAGCAGCATTGCCGAGAATCGGGTGTTGTTGCGCTTCACCAGACGCTCCAAGAGTTTTTGCGCCTTGGTCAACTCCTTCACGGCGCGACTATTGTCGTCGGTTTGACTGTGCACGATTGCGAGGTTGTAGAGCAGCGATGCCAGAATGGCGAGGAAATCCTCGTGACGCTTGTTGGTCACCTCCACCATCACATTCAAGGCATTTTCTGCCGAACCCAATGCCAAAATATAGTCGTCGCTTTTGATGAAAATGGTCATTCTCACCAGCCACAGCCAACTGTGGTAGAGGCGAGGCCATTCGTCCACACCGTCGTCAAACACCGCATTGTCGATACACGTTGCCGCTTCGCTGTCGTGTCCTTGACACATGAGTTGGCGCACCCACCACACAGTCAAGTCTTGTCGCTGCTGCGTGTTGAGCGAGGTGAAATCGGGTTCTTTTCCAGAAGCCTCAAGCGCAGAGGTGAGCGCAGTGATGTCGGTCTGGAACGCAGGTGTTGAAACGTCGATAAGCAGTTGGTCCATATCAGTAATTATTCGTCAGTTGTTGCTTCGTTGATAGCTTGTTGCATTTTTGATGCCATTTTCGCGTCGATGCAGTTGGTTTCACCCGAAGCGTTGTCGGCAAGCAAGAAAGCAGTGTTCACGATTTTCTGCATCGTGTCGTGGTCGATAGTGCGCATTTGCTCGGCGGTGATGCCCTCCGAAAGCAGTGCGCAAATCACGCCAGCGGTAAAGCCCGACTGCCACCCAAGCCAGTTGAGGTTCTGTGGGGTAGGGCAACGGAATTGCCAATGCTTCTTTTCCACGAAAGCATCGACACCGCCATCGGCACCGATGTGGATAAAGCATGGGCAATAGTATTCAAAATGATTGTGATACGCCTTTTCGGCACTTTCGCCGGGGAAAATATCAGCCAAATCGCGCTCGTGCGCCACCACGATGCTCGACAGAGCGAATGTTGCACCGACAGTGTGGGC
>OBCM01000123.1_pt1 | contig 11953 bp, 9 predicted proteins | sample 1495921 | NCBI WGS metagenome assembly OBCM01 (sample SAMN03418274, study PRJEB22391) | human gut metagenome | biome: human-gut; feature: organic feature; material: feces | host: Homo sapiens | place: Tanzania | collected 2013-01 | reverse complement strand
CAAATGGGGTAAGGGGCTTTGCCGTCTCTTTTCCATGTTAAATGAAAGAGCCGTGATTTTGGAACACTCGGAGCAGTGTGACTGGAACTAAAGGGTGATGATGAAGGAGAGGCCGAAGCGGAAAGATTTGTGGTTGGGCACTATTAGTGATGAGGAAACGGTGACATCGGTGGCTTTTCGCTTTGCCATTTCTCTTGCTGGATTGCCTGTGAGCAAGCCCATTACCTCGTTTACGGGGTCGATGACAAACGCCACGATATTGCCTAAAAGCGATGAACCGAGCAGACTGTAGCCATTGTTCACAATAGCGCGTTTTGCCTTGTAAAACCCTTCGCCAATCAGGCTACCCACTATCGGAGTGATGAGCATGTCTTGATACGACGGACGCTCCATAAACGCCTCAATGCCAAATTCCCACCCCACATTAGATATCAACGAGCAGTAGAACATCGACTGCCAAGCATTGAATCCGCAACTTCTGGCAGCCATGTAATACACAGCTCCGGCATAGGGGTGGAGAATATAGTTGAAGTAGAACTTGTCGTGGTCCCATTCGGGGCCTTTCTTTAGCACATGGTTGCGCCATCGTTTGAAAAGCGGCACATCTTGAAGTTCGGCTCTGTTCCACGAAGTGGCATCTTCTGGCAGACATTCAAGCACTAAAAGCGTGCCTACGAATGCGCTGCTCAGCGCAGAGGTGTTGATCCAAAGCCGATGCCAGTCGTATGCTTTCCCCGTCACGGAATAGGGCAAGTCGTAGGCACCGGGGGTGTGGCTTTTGATGGTGCCGGCCACGCTCAATGGCACATAGTGGGGGAGTGTGTCTTGAAATATGAGTTGCTGCGATGCTAAATCATCTGCCATTAAAGGGCTTAACGCATTGGGCAGGCTATCGCAAGATGATAGGCTGTCGGATTGTGCCATAGCGTAGAATCGCTCTACAATCATAAATAGCAGCAACATTATGATTCGTCTTTTTCTTTCTATCATATATTTATTATTTAGCGTAAGCCTCGTTGCGCTTTGCGTGAGGCTTATATGCAAATATAGTGGAAAATAGGAGGTTATGGAAAGTCAAAAAGGCTACAATATTAGTTGTTTTTTCCTATTTTGCCTGCTGCCACCATTTCTACCAGTCAAATGACGAAAAATGTGGCTCATTATACCATGAAAATTTGTCAGGAAAAAAGCCATTCAATGCGAAAAAAAATATAACTTTGTCTGATGTAATCACGTAAATTATTAATATTCGTATGATTTTGGCTAAAGGCGATACCTCCTTTTAGCGATTTTTTAACACAGATAACAGCAAACAATGCGTTTTTTTCAGAGCAAGATGATAGGGTGGAAACCTATGTGCATAAGGGGAGTGACCAATAGGCTGTTCGCTTTGGTCATTTTGCTTGTGATGGGGCATATTTCGGCATGGGCTACTGAAGCAGATTTGAGGGAACTGATGCAAAAAGATGACTACATCAAGGCTTCGTTGATAGTGGTTTCGCCTGGCGATGCGATTTATTCTGCTGGCGGACACCTTGCCATACGAATGTCGTGTCCAGTTCAGAGCGTGGACTATGTGTATGAATTTGATGCAGCGCTGAACGACGATGAATCCCTTGTGCTGCTATACTTGAATCGGAAATTGAGAGGGGAGTATATCAGATTGTTCACTTCGGATTTCCTGAATAATGTGCACAAAGAAAACCGACTGACTGAAGAATATCCTCTGAATTTAACGCCTGAACAAGAAGTGGCATTGTGGGCAAACCTTGACGAAGCGGTGGACGGCGGTAGCGATTTCCCATTCTCACCGTCGGAACACAACTGCTGTTCGATGCTTCTGAGCGTGATTGAATCGGCATTGCAAGAAAGTGTGTTCGCATCGCCTGATGTGGCTGAACGGTTGGAAGATTCGGGGCGAAAGTCTATTGAGGAATTCTTTTCACGCGCACCATTCACTGGACTGCTATGGAATACGCTTTTGGGCAGGGAATTTGATACGCCCAAACAGGCGATAAACCTGTATTATCCGAAAATGATAGGCAAAACCTTGCCATTCGTTAAGAATCCTGCCAATGGCAAACCGCTGATTGAAAGGAAGTCAAGCGCCACGATATTTAAAGATAGTGGATATGGCGCTTATGCTCCACACATTGTGTTCTTAATGGTGTTTGTAATCGCCTGTTTTCTGACTTTTATGAACGTAAAGGGCAGAATGTGCCATGCATCGCAGATTTTCGACTGGTGCTTATTGGGCGCTAATGCGGCTGTTGGGTGCATACTTTGGTATATGTTTTGCGCCTCGATTTTTACGGGGGAATTGTATGTGAATTATTTAATGGCGGTGTTCTCCCCATTGCCAATTGCGCTGATGCTCGTCCGCAAACCTAAGATTTGGCTGTGGTATGTGAAATTAATGTCGGTGATTTGCGCCGCGCTACTGATATGCGTGTGGTTTGTGCCACAACTGCAATACTACGGCATGTGGCTGTTTGTGCTCACAATGCTGATGAGAGGACTGTACTCGATATATAAATCCAAGAAAAAATAACTCTAAAAACCAAAACTTTATGAAGCAAACAAAAACTTTTGGCTTGATTTTTGTGCTTGTAGCCTTGATGTGCTCTGTGCAGTCGTGGGCAGGAAGTTCGTATTACAAAAATCTGTCAATCACAATCAAAAACCCCGAAACGGCAAAAGGCAGGGTGTATCTCGCTCCTTTAATTGATGCCGACACGGCTTACTGCGTAGTGAGCAAAGACCCCAAGGAGGCGAAAGTGGCAGGAAATTTGTCGGCGAGTGTAGGAGATTTTAAGGTGAATATGTTCGTTCTTCCTGCTGATGGATATGTTCTTGAGTGCTTGGCATTGCCAAAGGCTTACGCAAGTGGCGATTATCGTCGTGGGGCGATTGGTAATGCGATGGGCTACCCATTGTCGAGCCAAGAGGTGACACTTGACAGCGATACTATTACGGATTGCACCAAAACACGCCCAGAGAATTGGGCGAGTGAAGCACCTGTATCTACTTGGGATTTGTGTTCGGTGTTTGTGCCGTCTAAAAAAGCCACCGTGCGCAATACCAAAGCAGGTGCTATCGAGAAGGCTGTGAAGGCAAGCCGTTACGGATTGTTTACCAACGATTTGGTGGTGACAGGTCCGCTCAACAGAGAAGACTTCAGGTATCTGAACGAACTCAGTCAAGAAAGAGGTTTGATTCGCTTAGACCTCAGCCGTACTTCTATTACGGCGATACCTGACAGTGCCTTCTATAAGTCGGGACTGTATGAACTGAAATTGCCCTCAACCATCAAGTCGATTGGTCATGGAGCATTTGCAAAAAGTATGGGGCTGAAACCCGTAAACATTCCTAAAGGAGTCACCAAAGGGGATGATATAATTAGCGGATGCCTGCTGATGGAACTCTTTGGCGTGAAAGATACAACGGAATCTTCAGGCATCGACCCCCTCTCACTCTGGTACCTTTTCGGCTTCTAACATTATCCCCAATAGGTCATTAGGCCGTGTAAGGATTTTATAGATTACTTCTTGCGGTCTTTCGGCTTTTATAAGATGCCTTTCGCTTGTTTTTAATTCGTAATAGCTCGCTATCACTCATTAAAAGACAAACAAAATTCATTCTTCTAAAATTCCGAAATACCACAAGACCTAATGACCGATTTGGGATTATCCCGAACTTATAATAGTGAAGAAAAAAGGCAACCCCTGCTGCACTGATGTGTGGCAGGGGTTGCTTATGTTAGTGGATATGTGTGTCAGGAGTTGATTATGGATGGATAATCAGCTTTTTAGCTTGGGTAGGCGTGCGGAGAATGTAGATGCCATTGGAGAGCGTGACGGAGTTTACGCCAGCAGGGAGGGTGGCGTGTAGGCGACCGTCGATGCCGTAGATGGCTACAGACTCTTTGCTGTCGATGGTGAGGATGCCACCCATTTGTGACACATTCAGCGGAGGAATCACCGCAGATGGCACTACATTGATGCCCGATGGCTCGTAGCACTCAATTTTCAGACAGTCGAAATTCCAAGGACCGCAAAGCGATGTCACGCGAAGCACGTGTTTGCCTTTGCTGATATGCACATTCTTGTAGTCGGGTTTGGCATTGTAGTAGGCGCTACCGGTGTTGTTGCCGCCAGCCACAGGCCATAACCAAAGGGTGTCGGTCTGCAATGCACCATTACTGAGGGTGCTGGTCCAGTTTTCGGGCTTGGTGAGAACCTTGTTGAAATTAGTGCCTCGTGCCTGATATGCCTCTGGTGCTACAGGACGCGATACTTGGGTGGTTGGCACATTTGTACCGTCGAGCGAGAGTACCATTGCTCCAGCGTATTGACGTGGCCAGTTGAGATATGGCTCACCTGCAATGTTGTAACTTGTGGTGCTTGGTGCGTAGCCCTTGCCGGCAGCCATGCCCCATTGGTTCCACACTGCTCCATGGTGCACATAGATGTTCACTTCAAGTGGAGTTTCGGCCTCAAACGAGTAGTTATACCAACTGCCCCAATTCTCTTGAGCCATTTCACGACTGATGGTCTTGTTTTCTTCGTTCACCCATTTATTAAGTGTGTAGGCATTCCAGTCGGCACCCATTTGCGCCAATCCCCAGCCACCGCTGTAGCTGTTGCCTTGGCGAATCTCCACATCTTTGCTGTCGGGGCGATACTCGCTTGCGTCGGTGCCTTGGCGTGCGCTGTAACCGATGCCCTGACCGCCTTCATCGTAGTCTTCTGCCTCTATAACAAACACCTTGTTGGCAGAGAATGTGCGTCCTTCGCTTTCAGCCAACATGAAAATCTCACGCCAGTCCTCAATGCCTAAAATGCTCTTGTAGGGGTCCATTACCTCGTTTTCACGGTCGGAACCAGCTGCTTCCCAAACGTACCACACCGGCTTTCTGCCGCCAGGGTTGTCGGCATCGTCGGGGAAGAAGTGCAGACCGATGCGCAACCCATCTTCCACACGATTGTCCATCCAGTTGTGCCACATGAAAGCATCGATGCCACCGAGGGCATTTGTCTTTTTCCAAGCCCAACAACCGCCAGCGGCTTGGTGAGCGAGGTCGGTTTCGCTATATGTCGGTGAATTGGTGCCATTTTCCGAGAGGAAAAGGTTGCGCTTCACTGAGCCGTTGTATCTGTTTTCGTCGGCAAGAATCCAGTCGTTGATCACTTCAAGATTCTTGAAAGTCACAAATTTGGTGTTAGGGTTGTAGGTGGATTGTGTATCGTTTTTCCAGAAGTCGGATTTGGTGAGATTCTCAGGATAAGGGTGGTATGCCACGCCCCACCAGAAGTCGCCTTCCACTTCGCTGTAGCGCACATTTTGTGTCAGCATATTTTTAGGGTTCCAGCCGTTGGCTCCGTAGGTCCAGTTGTGGGTGTATGAACCCAGGATTGATGCATTTTGGTCGTATTGGCGCACGATATTGTAGCACAGGCGCATAGATTTGATGTATTCGTCCATATACACCATTTCGGGAGGATTGCCCATGTTGGTCCAAGTGGAAGCCATATCCACCTCGTTGTGCATAATCCAATGTGCGATACGACCGTGTCCGCTACCGTTGTATCTGTTTGCCAAGTAGTTGAGCACGGCGGCGTAGGCGTTCACACTCTCCATGGTGGTCATGTTGGGCATACTGTAGTTGCCGCCATTATTGTCGGGGTGAACAAACACGGGGCGCATACTCGCATCGGGAGTGCCAAGCGGAATCAAAATGATGGCGCTAACGGCAATGCCGTGCTTCTCGTAGAACGACAAGTGGTTGTCCCATGTGCCAACCTCGTCGCCATTGATATAGTATTGCTTGCCACCGTACACGTATGGAATGTTGTTGTTCCAAATTTTGTTTTGGGCAATGAATTGAGTGATTACCCAGTTGCAGGTGATGTTTTTGGCGTTGAGGTCAACGAGGTCTTGCATATATGTGCTGCCAAGGCCTGCACCCACGCCCTTCTTGGTGGCAGGAGTGAGTTTGGATGGTGAAGATATGGGCGTCACTTCATCGGCATAGCGTGCATGGCTGAGCAAAGTGTCGGTTTCTCCAAGATTGCCCACGATTGCCCATTTCGAAAGTAGGCGGTCGTAAGTGAAACCGTCGTATTGTGCGTAGCGGTCGAGCGTCAGACTGAATTCGCCATTGTTCACGCTTGTGCGGTGGGCAAACTTCTTACACTCGGTGATGTCGATGTTAGGCATAGCCTCAGCCAAGGCAAAATCCTCATTCCCTACGCATTTTCCGCTGATGGTCACCTTGTCGGCACTCACGCTCACATGGCTTACGACTGAGGCGTAAACATTGTTGTAGAGGTAGTTTTGAAGGCGAGCGGCTTTGAACTTCATCATGGCATCCTTGTTGCCAGTGATGTCGTAATTCTTCTTTTCCTCATCGTTCATTTCACGGAAGCGAAGATTTTTCACCTTGATGGTCACGCCGCTGCGTCCACCCCAGTCGATGCGCATCACGCTTTTAGCCGTACCCCAACCGAGGTTGGAGATTGTATTTTTCATTTCCTTGCTAAAAGTGGTCCATTCGCTTGTGTTGGCGAGGTCGGCGCACTTGATGGATCGTGCCTCGCTATAGGTGGGACCGAAGAAGATTTGCAAGCCGCCAGTGGTTGCTGGCGCGCATTGGTAGTCGAAGGTGAACACGCACTGGTCATCAGGTAATGCACTTGTAAGGGCGTTGATGCTCACAGAAGGGTCTTCACCAGTGGTGGTGATGGTGTAGATGCCCGAAGCGGCATCGTAGTCGATTGTGGCTTGGTTTGCCGTGGAAATGTTCAGCGACAGACCAAAATCCTGTGCCCACGCCCCCATAAAGGAGCAGAGGCAAGCAAAAAATAGTAAAAATTTCACTTTCATTGTTGTAGTATAGTTTACAGTCTATTTGGTATCGTGTACTTGTTAAGTATGGTACAAATTTAAGGAATTTTAAAGAAAAATGCGTGGTCAAGGAAGAAGTTTATTTTGAAAAAATAGCAGGGTGAGGTTTCCTAAAAAATACGTCCAAGTATGTGGGGCATACTTGGACGTGGTGGTTAGGGTGTTGTGGAAACTTTCTGCTTAAATACTGGCTCGCCGTTGGTGTCAACCAAAAAACGGCCTTCTATACCGAAGAATGTCAACTCCTCAGGGTGAATGGCTTGAGACCCCCAAGAACCATTTTCCTCATCGTAGATTCCTCGCTCGAAATAGAAATAGTTGTTCCAGCGTTTTGGTTCGAGGGAATGTATTTCCTTCTTGGGATTATTGAGATTATTGGGAACAGAATCCGTTACCCATATACGCGTGATGGTGTTGGTTTCGGTATCAACTTCAATCGCCCACAAAGTCCAAGCGTGGTTCATGTCGCGAATTTGCGCAACGTAATTACCTGTAGTGAAATAGCGCAGAAGCACATCGGTAATTGCAGCTTCATTGGAATCTAAGTAGCCTCGTGTGAAGATGATTGGATTATCGAAGTCGCCCTCCGCGAGGTAATTCTGATAAAGATTGGTGCGTGTGTAGGCGATGGTAGGATGCGTTTGGCTCAGATACCAGTCGAGGGCTTTATATACATAGTCGCCACCCTTATTAAAATAGGTGTTGCGGTCAAATTCCTGGTTAATTTCTTCTGCGCCCCAGCATTTGCCGGTGTAGATATATTTTTCCTGTATGCGGTCTTGCCACCATGCTATCATATTGCTACTAACAGCAGCCCAGCAACCATTCCTGAACTGAAAGGTATTGTACCATCCACCATCAACACTGACACCTTTGGCCCAATACTGAACCTTCTCTGCTTTTGCTGAAGAAAATGGCAGAATGATGCTCTGTACTAATGCAAGTGCAAAAATAATTATAGTCTTTTTCATTATACTCGTCTTTTCTTTTTTTAGGGTTAAAAATATCATCAGAAGACTCTGACTTTCTCTCTTCCGTTTTCTGTCAGCACTATATATACGCCCTTGGAAAGAGAGCCGTTGTGCTGGGTTATGTCACGTCCGTTAAGGTCGTAGATGCGGAATACCTTATCACAATATATTCTGCCACCAATCGCATAAATGGAGCGGTCTGATTGTGTGAACTCTACACTCGTTGTTGTGTTGGGCTTACAAACGCCACGCACGGAAGAACCATAATAGCGTGTGTGATTCCAATCGGATTTCACATAAGACTGAATAAACTGCAACTGGTAGGCTGAGCCCCAATAAGAAGTGGCGTTGAAAAGCGAACTTGACCAGTAGTAGCCGTGTACGCCTTTCTCGTTAATCTGTTTTGCATACCGACACCCAGCAGCAGGCAGAAAGAGTGAAGCATCACCGTTCTTGCTTGCGACTACATATCCTGCCACACCAGTTTTGTTGTAGTCATCGGTCCATGTCCAGACGCAATGCTCTTGGAGTTCACCCCATTCTTCCTTGGAAGGCATACGCCATGTGCCACCCCATGTGTTGGAAACAATATCATCTTTGCCTTCAAGCGTGAGCAACCCGTCGGAATTATCATATTTCGTGAGCGAATTTTGGTTGGTTCCATACAAGTAGTTAGCCCATCGGAAGTCTGATTTCAAAGTTGTTTCGCCCCAGGCATAGTAGTTGCCCTCGTCTTGAGGAAGATTTGCACCTATATTGGTAGAAGCCCACTTAATTCCACTGGGCAACCCCATATCAATCCAAGTGTGTCCGCACTCCACACCTGTGTTTTGTGCAAGTAAAGCACAAGGGATTGCACACACAATCAAACAAATAATTTCTTTTCTCATCTCTGGATAAATAAATAGTTTATACAGCCATTGGCATTGACTGATTTCATTTTACACTTTTTTGTTTTCAGTCTGCAAAGATATACAATTAATACTCGTATCTGCAAATTTATTTTTTAAGATTGCTCTTCGGTAAAATGGCTGTCGTTTGCTCATGGTATATGCTATTTTTGAACAACAATTTGTGTGGAGTGTGGTGGCGTGAAGGTTGCACAAACTTAGGGGAAGGTGTGCATTTTGAAACCTTTTTTAAGTAAATATGTTACTTTTTGTACTTTTTGTGGTTGTTTTTTGTTCATTATAGAATAAAATTTCGTAAATTTGCAGCCTGCATTTTTGGGTGCAGAGGTTTTTTATTAAAATAAAATCTATCAAAACATAAACAATGAAGCTACTACAAGCTAAGTTAGCACAATATCAAGAGCCTCAGAAAGCGAAGGCTTTAGGTATTTATCCCTATTTCCGCGAGATTGAGAGTGAACAAGACACCGAAGTGTATATGCATGGCAAAAAGGTGCTTATGTTCGGTTCAAACTGCTACACTGGTTTAGTTAACGATAAGCGCGTGCACGAAGCAGCTATCAAGGCTATCCAAAAATACGGCACAGGCTGTGCCGGTTCTCCATTCCTTAATGGTACGCTTGACATTCACAAGAAACTCGAACGCCGATTGGCTGATTATGTTGGAAAGGAAGACGCTATGGTTTACTCCACCGGTTTTGGTGTGAACCTTGGCGTGGTTTCTACTCTTACTGGCCGTGGCGACTATATCATTTGCGACGAACAAGACCACGCTTCAATCATTGAAGGTCGCCGTCTTTCGTTCTCCAACTATTTGAAGTATAAGCACAACGATATGGCTTCACTTGAAGAGCAACTCAAGAAGTGCGAGCCTGACCGTGTGAAGCTCATCGTTACCGATGGCGTGTTCTCGATGGAAGGTGATGTGTGTAACTTGCCTGAAATCTGCGACCTCGCACGCAAGTATAAGGCAGCCGTGATGGTTGACGAGGCACACAGTATCGGCGTGTTTGGTAAGGGTGGACGTGGCGTTTGCGACCACTTCGGTCTTACTGATGAGGTGGATTTGATTATGGGCACATTCAGCAAGTCGTTTGCTTCGCTCGGTGGCTTTATCGCTTGTGATGAAACCATCACCAACTTCCTCCGTCACCACTCTCGCTCATACATCTTCACAGCAAGTATCACTCCTGCATCGACCGCAGCTGTTGACGCGGCACTCGATATTATGCTGAATGAGCCAGAGCGTCAGGAACAACTTTGGAAAGTTACCCACTACGCTCTCGATGGTTTTCGTGCAATGGGTTGTGAGATTGGCAACACCTCTACACCAATTATCCCACTCTACATTCGCGACCAGAATAAGACATTCGCCATCACTGCCGAACTGCTGAATGAAGGCATCTTCGTGAATCCAGTGGTTTCTCCTGCTGTGGCTCCACAAGATACCCTTATTCGCTACAGCCTTATGGCTACTCACACTAAGGAACAAGTGGACTTTTCACTTGAAAAAATTGAGAAAGTGTTCCGCAAATATGGCGTGCTCAAATAATAGGATAGCACACAAACTATAAAAATACAGCACACACACACGACGGATAGCACACAAGAAATGTGGCATCGGTTGTGTGTGCTTTTTTATATAAAAGTACACTAATGCACCAACTAAGATGATACTTCTACATTATTTATTATGCGCGCTTTTGCTTTACTCTCCCACAGCGGCGTATGGGCAGATGGGTGGCGGCTGTGGCAAGTCGGTGTCTGCGGCGCTTACGGAGGGCAGTAAGGCAGAGCAGCGAGAGGCGGAACTTGCTCGTGTGCGCGAAATGGCATCAGTCATCATACAAGAGCGTGCAAAGCATAAGCACACTTATAGTAGGAAAGCGAAGTCGAAGAATGTGAATGATGCTTCGGGCTTTGTGGTAATCACCGACTATATTCCTGATGCGGTGGTGGAATTGCGTTATTTCTCGAACTACAATTTTGTGGGCACCAGGGTTGATGCTTACGAAGAGCCGGTGGCAATCTGTACCCATGAGGCGGCTGAGGCTTTGAAGAAGGTGTCAGATGATTTGCGGCAGAAGGGCTATTTTCTGAAAATTTTCGATTCTTACCGTCCACAGGCTGCTGTTGACCACTTCGTGCGCTGGTCGAAAGACTTGCGCGACATGAAGATGAAAGACGACTTCTATCCGTCATTTCACGATAAAACCACTTTGTTTCCCACCTATATTGCAAAGCGCTCTGGTCACTCAAAGGGCAGCACGATAGATTTGACCATTGTGAATGCCGCTACGCTTAAAGATGTGGATATGGGTGGCACATTCGATTTCTTTGGCAGTCGCTCACACTATGCGTTTAAGGGTGTGACAGCCCAGCAAGCCGCCAACCGAAAGTTGCTTCACGATGCTATGGTGAAGCATGGCTTCAACTATTATTCAAACGAGTGGTGGCACTTCACATTAAAGAATCAGCCTTATCCCAAAACATACTTCACATTTTCAGTGTCGACGAAGCACTTTAAGTAGGGCGGGGCGAAACATATACACATGCCGTGGGAAATATCAAAATTCTACGGCATGTTTTTTTTGAGTTTAGTAGGGGTGGTTTGCAAAAAATGCGTGAAAAAAAGTTGCGTAGAAAGAAAAATATTTATAGCCCGAAAAAAATATGTGTGAAATGTTTGTGAGTATGTTTTTTGTTATTAATTTCGCATCAAATTAATCAATAAACGATAAGGTAATATATATATGGTATATAAATTTCTTGTAGGTTCGGAAGAGGCAGAAAATTTCAAACTTGAAATTATGATTGACTCCGAAGATACATTCATGAGATTGAGAAATACAATTCTTGACGCTGCTGGCTACGACAAAGACCAAGTGGATTCATTCTCTATCTGCGATGAGGAATGGAATAAGGAAAGAGAAGTGACCGTGATGGATATGGGTCTGGACTCTGACGACGACATTTGGCTGATGGACGACACTCCACTTGAAGAACTCTTGGAAGATGAAGGTCAGCGCCTGAAATTCGTTTTCGACTTGGTATCGGAAAGATATTTCTTCATGCGACTGAAGGAAACCATTCCCGGACGCTCGCTTCACGACCCACTGTGCACTCGCAAAGAGCCAAGGCTGTTTTTTATGTTTTTGTTTTTGA
>OBCM01000121.1_pt1 | contig 12116 bp, 6 predicted proteins | sample 1495921 | NCBI WGS metagenome assembly OBCM01 (sample SAMN03418274, study PRJEB22391) | human gut metagenome | biome: human-gut; feature: organic feature; material: feces | host: Homo sapiens | place: Tanzania | collected 2013-01 | reverse complement strand
CGGGCTTGACCCGAAAATCTGAATGTATATATTACAATCATTTCGAGATTGTTGCTCAAGATGCCAATGACATTTGGAACTTATTGGACATCACCAACGCCCTCCTTTCTTACTGCTAAAAAAGTATGTTATAATCTCCGATAAGTAAGTGATAAAATCAACCTTCTGGAGATTTAGTTGAAAAATTCTTCTGTATTTTATAAAGGCTTCTATAAATTTTTGCGATTTTTCCTGATTTTTGTAAGTTTCTTTTGTATATGTGAAATTGGTTTTTCTATAGATTTTCGTTGGGCTTCTTATGATTCAGAAGGTTGGTCTGGTGATTGGAGCGATGTGTATGTGGATTCTGGAGACACTAAAACAAAACATTGGGAATATTATTCTGAGATTCTTCCAAACTTGTTAGGTTGGAGTAAATGTGGTGGTGATTTTCCAGGTTATGGTTCTGTAACAGATCCTGATGTTTATTTTACGGCAGAAAATGAATCTTATGCAACTTTAACAGCTGATTGCACAAATGAATTAAAGAATCTTTTTATAAGTGATAGAAAAAAATCTAATGAGGTATTTGGTTCTGAAAAAGTAACCATAAATCTCGCAGGTTTTGAATTAAAAACAAAAAATCTTGTGCTTGGAAATTCTTCCTTCGGAACTGGCGATTCTGTAAATTTTGCGTTGACTGGCGGTGGAACTTTAATGGTTTCCGTAGCGGCGACTTTTGCGGCGGGCTGCACTTATAACATCAAGATTGGGGCGAATACAGTTTTGGATGTTGCTGACCTAACCGCGAATGTTTCCGGGGCGACAATTAATTTTTCCGGGGCAGGAACTTTAAAGCTAGGAAAGGCGACTTTCTCGAATTGTACTGTAAAGTTTGAACTTGGAAAAATAGAAATTTCCGGAGAAGTTAAAAATTCTGGAACAGTTAATTTTTCAGATTGTCCGAGCATGAAATTTGACAAAGGTTTTGCAAATAGCGGAAAAGTGGGATTTTCAGGTGCAACGGCAACTTCTGTTTCAGGAAAAATCACGAATTCTGGAACTATAACGCTGAACCAGACCGCAAAAACAGAATTTTCCGGCGGTTTTGAAAATCAGGCATCTGGAAGTTTGATTTGCAACGAAACTGCGGAAACAATTTTTGCCGGCGATTTTACAAATTCCGGCAAAGTGACAATAAATGGCAGTTCGGCGCGAACTTTTTCAGGGAACTTTGCAAATTCAGGATGTTTGTCAATTTGTGATTCCTCGAAAGTTGTTTTTCAGACTGTTTTTTCTAATTCCGAAAGTGGAACTGTAGAACTTTTGGGCAAAGCTTCTTCTTCAGTCAGTTTTCCAGCGGACTTTGATAATAAAGGAACGGTTTTCTCTTCCGGGCTTTGTTTGGTTGTGTTTTCTGCCGACATTACAGATTCTGGCACGTGGATTTATTCTGGTGGAACTGTAAAAAATGATGGAATTTCGTATAACATCTTGGAATTAAATGGAACGATTGTAATTCCCGGTGATTTGACCGCAAATGAAATAAACACAGGAAACAAAATTGTTTTGAATGAGGCTACCACAATCAACGCAACTTCTGTGAATCTTTTGCAGAACACGACATTTGATTTGAATTCTCATAAACTCGTTTTTGGAACAGAAGAAAAGAAATGTTTGGTAAATTCTTCATCTAAAAAAGATATTGCATTTCTTGGAGCAGGAACTGGCTCAGAAGTTAATTTTTATTCAGCAAATATTGGACAGGACTCTAACTATATAGGTAATTTTTATTCAGAATCGCCTGTTGAGTTTTATTGCGATGTTTATGCAAATTCTGTTGTTGTCAAATCCGATGTAAAAATTCATTCCGAAAAAATATTTACTTCAGTAGGGCAGGAATATTTTTCTTCAGTTACGGTTTCTTCTGCAAAAACAGGAATCAAGGCTAATAATGGAGCTATATCATTCAAAGGAAATGCAATATTTGAGGCAGAATCCGCCGTTTTTGCAAGTGGAGCTGTAAGTTTTGGGGGAACTTTGACTTCAAATGCAGGCTTGCTTTCTATTGAAGGCTTGGAAACTACCTTTTCTGGAACGTTTTCTTCAGTAGCTGCCGAAATTTCTGCCAGGTCGGGCTCGGTCTATTTTAATGATGCGGTAAAATTTGCTGGTAAAACTTCTGTGAATGCCTTGAAAGGTGATGTTTCTTTTAAGACAATGCTTACAGCTTCGGATAATCTTTCAGTAAATGCATCTAAGGTGATTTTTTTTAGAGATTTGACAGTTTCTTCTGGCTTGGTTTCCTTGCTGGCGAATACAATTTTTTCAGGTGACTCCACGGTTTCTTTGGAAAACGGAACTTTTTCTGTAGGAAGCGAATCAAATCCAAAAATGACAACGATTAGTGCAGGTGCGTCTGCAAGATTTCAGAATATTTCTGTGGCGACTTTTTCTGGAAAAATAGAAAATTCCGGTAATCTTTCTTTTTCAGATTGTCCGAGCGTGGAATTTGGCAAAGGTTTTGTAAACAGCGGAAAAGTGGGATTTTCAGGTAATGCGGAAAGTGCTGTTTCGGGAAAAATCACGAATGGCGGAACTATAACGTTGAATCAGACTGCAAAAACAGAATTTTCTGGCGGTTTTGAAAATCAGGCATCTGGAAGTTTGCTCTGCAACGAAACTGCGGAATCAATTTTTGCCGGAGATTTTACAAATTCCGGCAAAGTTACAATAAATGGCGGAGCGACGCGGACATTTGCAAGTTTTACAAATAATCAGAACGGCGTAATTTCTGTAAACGGTACCTCAAATGTTTCGTTTGACAAGTTCAGAAATAATAATAGCTCTAAGCTCTCAGTGAACGATTCTGCAAAGATTGATTTTCAGACTGTTTTTTCTAATTCCGAAAGTGGAACAATCAAACTTTTGGGCAACGCTTCTGCTTCAGTCAGTTTTCCGGCAAGTTCTGATAATACGAAAAGTTTTGAAAATAAAGGAACAATCCGTTCATCCGGGCTTTGTTCGGTTTTGTTTTCTGCCGACGTTACAGATTCTGGCACTTGGATTTATTCAGGCGGAACTGTAAAAAATGATGGAATTACATATAACGTCTTGGAATTGAATGGAATGGTTGTTATTCCCGGGGATTTGACAGCAGAAGAAATTATAATAAAAACCGAAAGTCTGAACATTCAGGGCGAAATAAAATCTAGTTTAATAGAAGTAAATACAGAAAACAAAATTGTTTTGGATAAAAACGCAACAATCAACGCAACTTCTGTGAATCTTTTGCAGAGCACGACATTTGGCGTTAATGGAAAAAATCTTGTTTTCGGTGCAGAAAATCAGAAATCCTCAATAATTTCCGAGAACAAGAAAAATCTTGTGATTTTGGATTCAGCTTCTGATGACAAAACGATTTTTTATTCATCGCTTGGAACAGCGACATCACCGCTTGGAAAAATTTCTTCTAAGGTCGAAATCTCTTTCAACGCAGACGTTTATTCTGAATCAATAGAGGCGAACAGTGCGGCGGAAATTTCTTCAGCGGCAATAACGACTTCGGGCGGACAAGGTTATAATTCAACGGTCAAAATAACTGGAACACAAGCGAAACTTGTTTCTGAAAATGGCGGAATTTCTTTTGTCGGCACAGTTGATATTTCTGCGGAAACTACGATTTCTGCAAATGATTCCGTTCGATTTGAGGGAATTTTTGCAGCGACTTCTGCAGTTTCTGTGACAGCTGCAAATGTTCAGTTTGATTCGGATTTGGTGGCTTCTGGCGCGGTTTTGCTGGTGGCGGAGGCATATTTTTCCGGCAATGCAAAGGATAAAGTAAAGATTGAGGCGGAAAAAATTTCAGTCGGCTCGGAAAACATTGAAAAAAATCTTTATATTTCGGCATTAAAAGACGAAAATTCTGCGAAAAAAGTTGAATGGAACGCGCCTTTGAATGTTTCCGGCAGCTTGCTTTTGTTGAATGCCGATTTGTCGTTCGGAAAAACTCCTTCTGGCGGTTCACCGGATATTTCTGTTTCAAATGACATCGTTTTTTTGAACGGAAATTCTTCTTCAATGTACAACGATGATATTCTTTCGAAATTTGAATGGCGGAGCGGCGCAAAAAATATTTTTAAATATCAAGGAACTGTGCTTTTTCCAAAAAACTTCCCGGACGGCACAGAAATCAGTTCGGAAAAATTTATTTCATCTTTGAGCGGTCTTGGCGGAATCACAATTTCTGCCGGAAAGAATTTCTACTGCAATGGCGTGAATCTTGAGGGCGATTCAGGCTGGAATTTAAAAGCTGGCGACAATGAAAGCTCTGAAAATTTTGCGGTCGTATATAATTCTTCAATAAAAAACTGTTCGTATTCTTCTTCTGGAAACGGAATTTCTTATTTTGCGGCGGCGGAAGCAACGGATGGTGGTGGAAACAGCGAAAATGTCTGTTTTGGGCATCCTGAAATTTCTCTTGCACGGACAATTTATGACGATGTTGTTGAAATTTCTTTTAAAGATTCAATTTCTGGAAAATCTTTAAAAATTGAAAACTCGAACAATGAAATTTGGAAAACTTTTGCCAACTCTTCGAAATTTCTGACTTATGAAAATGACGGTAAAAAAATCAGTTTTGCAGGAACTTATATTGACGCGGAATGTACGGAATCTACAGAAAATAAGGGCGACCTTGAAAAATTCTATTTGAAAGCACCTGAAACCTGGAACACGGATGCGACTGGAGGAACTTCTGGGGTGGCGCAAAGCACTGATATGAATGGAAATCATCGGGCTGCAATTCCGTATCTGAACATTGTGCGTGCGGTTTCTGATGATTTTTCGGGGCTTTTTGATGAACACAAAAATCGAATTGCAAACTATGACGGAGAAAAACGTTTTGTTGATGTTGAGGATTCTTGCCCGCCTGTGCTGGTTGCGGTTCGAACTGGCCAGGAATTGCATCAGGAATTGCCGGAAAATCAGAATCCTTATGATTCACATAATTTTTTGGAATTTCAATATTCAGAGGAAATTTTTGCCGATAAAAGCGATTCTTCAGCTTTAAATGTTCAAAGTTCAGAAAAGTTCGGCGGAATGAAAAATCTTTCTTCAGAAAGCGGATTTGTTGTGTCGGGCCTTGTTCAATTTGAGAGGGGAAAAATCAGTTTAGGCTCGGAATCTGGACTTTCCGCTGAAAAATTAAATTCGATTTACCGCAATTTTGCAGTTTCAACTTCGGAAGGAGCTTTACCGCAGACTCATCGTTTTAGAATTTCTCTTGCCGGCTATCAAAGTCAGTCTTCCGCGGAAAATCCTTCTGGCTTTCCATATTGGCCGGGTTATATTGATTCTGAAAATACGGAAATTCCTTCTGGAAAAATTGTTCAGCTTCCTTTTGACGACGCGAACAGCGAAAATAGCACGGATTCGGATTTTAATGATTTTATAAAAGATGCTAAAGGCAACAGTCTGCTTGTAAAATCAAGGAAAAACCACGAGCTGCAAACACTTTCGGTGATTTCGGATTCAACAAAAGATTCCTTTGAGACAGACTGGAACAATTCTGTTTATGGCTTGTGGGATTTGTCTGCGCCGGTTTTTGCGTTTTATCATTCTTTGCGCTCAAATGCCAGACGAATTTATGAAACTTGCGAGATTTTGGGGGCTTGTGAAGCTTCTGACACAGTTTTGAACCGAATTGAATTTCACGTTTTTGACAATTCAGAGGAATTTTTTAATGATTTGGGAGCGGAATGGTATTCACATTTTGGCTGGGGAAAAGATAAAAAAACGCTTTTTGCGGAAGATTCCTATGCCTCTGATATTTTTGGTGGTTCACGTCCGTTTGGAAATTCTTCAGGTGCTTCTGCAAAAACTTCCGGCGGAATAAGATATTCAACGCTCTACAATAAATCTTCTTATTTTAAATACGGAATTGACTCGGATTCGCCAGCGGAGGAATTCAAGGATTCAGCTATAAAATCCGGGGCTTCAAGCTCGCTGTTTTTGTCGCAAATCAGAAAGCCACGTGAGATTTCTTCAAATGATTCGCTTTATTTTTCAATTTTTTTGAAAGATGGAACAAATCTTCCGCTTAAAACGAATTTTTCAATCAAATTTGATGAAAAAGCCTGCGTGACTGACCTTGCCGGAAACCTTATGAAATCCGCGGTTGTAAAATCAGTGGACTTGGTTCCACCGCGTTTCAATATGACTTCCGCAAAAATTTCCGGGAATAAGCTTTACATCGTCTTTAACAAGAAAATAAGTCTTGTGCCAGTTGAACTTGAAAATTCAGACGGAACAACAGAATCTTTTGGAATTGCAGATTCCTTGCGCTTTATAAAAATTCCGGAAAATCCGCACAAATTTGATGAGGATGAAGATGTGGTTTCCGACCTTTACATTGAAAAAGGAATTCCACCACAGGAAACTTATTCCTCAGATACGTTCACTGGGCTTATTTTTACGTTGAATAGGAATGTAACTCTTGAAGATGTAAAGAATTATTACATTCAATGCTTTTCGCCCGGTTCGGGAAAATTTGTTGATCCTTTTACAGGCATATCAGATGTAAAGGTTACTTCTGTTACAGACATAAACGGAATTTATATGGCAAATGGCGAGGCTCATGCGTTGAGTGATTTTGCAGTTAACGCGGTGAATCCAGTTTATGCCTACGACGACAGGTTTTTGGACGAGAATTTTGGATTTTCAGCTTCTGATGCGAAGCAAAGCAATCTTTCTGTCCATGACTGGAACAAGGAGCAGCAAAATGACGGAACTTTGCTTACTGAGCATGATATTTTTGTTGTGACTTCTCAGGATTCGGGAATTTCCGGTTCTGCTGAAAAATTGCCAGAAAAAATAATTATGTATTACGACAACGCACCGGATTCAGATTCTGTTTCCTCAGAATATAATAAAAATCTTGAGGAAAATCTTCGCGTCTGGATTCCGTCCTTTGTTCCGTATGGAGAGTATTCAAATTCTTCTGTGGAAAAAGTTTCTCCAATTTTGGCTCTTTCATCTTCAACAAATTCCAGGAATTTTTTTGTTTCCGGTGAAATTGACAAAAATATTGCAAAATTTTCTGTTGATTGGGAAATCTTGAGCAAAAATGGATATTCATCTGGAAATCAGATTTCATTCCTTTTTGGTTTGGCTGAATCTGATGGCTCTGCGACAAAAATTTGTCACGCACCGGCTTACGATGAAATCTCTGGCGTTTATAAACTCGAAAAACAGCCGCTTTTTGCATTGCGCCTTAAAAATTCAAATGATCTGGTTTCTCTGGATTTGTGGTCGTTCAGGCTGAAAAGCGCGGTTCTGCAGCGTGGAAATGTAACGATTTTTAACAATGTTATTGATGTGAACAAGGGAGAAATGTCCGTTGTCCACGTGAATATGCCTTCAGAAGGAAAACTGGATGTAATTGTGATGACTCTTGACGGAAATATAATCCGTTACCTTCAGCACGGAACTGCTTCGGCCGGCGAGCATAATTATTCCTGGAACGGAACTTCAAAATCCGGCAAAAAAGTTGCCCGCGGACTTTATTTTGTCCGTGTCTTTGGAAACGGCATTGATGAAACTAGAAAAATAATGGTTGTAAAGAACTGACCAATTCTCTATACTTTTAGAGTTATGAATTCAAAAGAAAGGCTTTCGCAGCGTTTTGAAGATATTGGAAGATTCTTATCGCCGGACTTGTGTGCGCTTCCGGGTACTCTTGAAAACATAAGTCGTGAAGGCTGCAAAATTCATTATTCGTTTCCTGTTTCTGTAGACATGAACTGCGATTATGAATCAAAAATTACTTTCTCTCGCGCGGCAAACGAAAGTCTTGCGCTGATTTGTCATCCATGCTGGGTAAAATCAGAAGGAAGCGGTACTGATATTGGATTTCAGATACTTCCTTCAACAGACTATATGCGTCTTGAAAAATATATAAAAAAACTTGGCAGCGATTCGGAAGACAGTCTTTCTGATGAAATAAGCGATTCAATATGCCAGATAATTTGATGAAAATACAAGACCTTCCGGGAGCGGCGTTTCTTGCTTATCCGGATATGACAGGAATGCTGCAGACGGAGCTTTCGGGGCGTTTGCATTTTAACTCAAAGCCTGCGGCGGTTTACGGAGAACTACTTTATTACAGTGATTTTCCTGTTGATTCTGTAAAAACTCCAGATGATTTGCCTTATTGGGCCCGCTCTGCAATGCTAAAGCCGCGGATTCTTGATTTTGAGTCGATAGGCGAGGCCGCTAATTCCTTAAAAAATATTCAGAGAAACTGGGCGCCGTACCAGTACCAGTATTTTCGCCGTGCAAATTTAATTCAGGAAAAACTGCCTTACATTAATTTAAAGCCGCGCTCGTTTCCTGTAAAAATTCCTGCTAAACCGATAGGGCTTTACACATTGATTTCAGAAAAACAGATGATTTTCAGCGCGGAAACCTCAAGTTTTCTCCCGGCAGGAAAAATAACCTTTCTGGAAGACCACGAAAATCCGCCTAGCCGCGCATATTTAAAAATTCAGGAAAGCCTTGCAATGGCAAACCTTTTGAACGGTACGGAATTTCCGAAGCCCGGAGAGCACTGCTTTGAAGCCGGAGCGTGTCCCGGCGGCTGGACGTGGGTTCTGGTTGGACTCGGGGCATCTGTCCATGCCGTTGACCGCGCGGAGCTTTCCCCAGAGCTTATGGAAAATCCTCTGGTAAAATTTCAGGCGCACGATGCGTTTACGTTAAAACCGCAGGACATAGGCTTTTGCGACTGGGTTTTCAGCGATGTGATATGCTACCCGGAACGGCTTTTAAAGTGGGTCAATGAATGGCTGGAAAGTGGACTGTGCAGAAATATGATTTGCACAATAAAAATGCAGGGAGAACCGGACTGGAACATCATAAAGCGGTTTTCAGAAATTCCTGGCAGCCGGATTGTTCATTTGAACTACAACAAGCATGAGCTGACCTGGATTCATACCTGCTGATTCGTGCGCTGGTGGCTGAAAGAGGTCGTTCAATTAAAGATTTTTCTGATAAGACTCGCGATGTCTTTTACAACTTCAACGCCTTCTGTTTTTTCTGCCGCAAAAATGTTCTTAAAACCAAGACCTTCTGCGGTTTTTGCCCTCTGCCGGATTTTTGAGACAGCGCGGATTTCGCCTGCAAGGCTTAATTCTCCAAAAATTGCGGTTCCCGCCGCGACAGGCCTGTCCGTTCTTGCGGAATACATCGCGACCGCTAGCGCCGCGTCGACAGCGCTCTCGCTAAGCCTTATTCCTCCGGCTACATTTATGTAGATGTCCTGTCCAAGAAATTTTATGCCTACGCGCTTTTCAAGAATCGCCGCGATTCTTGAAACTCTTGCGGATTCAATCTTGTCTGTAAAAACCCTGGAAATCGCGGCCTTTGCCGGTGCGGTCAGAGCCTGGATTTCAACAAGAAAAACCCTGTTCCCTTCAAAAACTGCGCAGCAGGCGACGCCGGCAGGCTGGTTTTCCCTTGTTTCCGAAAGAAACATTGTCGCCGGATTTAGAACCGGCGCAAGACCTTTTTCCGTCATGTTAAAAATTCCAAGTTCATCAACTGAACCGAATCTATTTTTCTGCGCATGAAGAAATCTTACGTCATCGCTGTTTCTTTCAAAGGAAATTACAGTGTCAACCATGTGCTCAAGAGTTTTTGGGCCGGCAATCGTTCCTTCCTTTGTAACGTGCGCAGTCATCAGCAAAACAGAATCGCGTTCTTTTACCCAGCCGATAAGCTCGTTCGAGCAGTATTTAAGCTGATTTATTGTTCCGGGAATAATGCCGGCTTCCGCGGAATAAACTGTCTGTATTGAATCAATTATCGCGATTGCCGGATTTATTTTATCCATCGCATCAAGGATGTCTTCCAGCCTCATTGTGCATAGAATCTCTATGCCTTTGCATTCAAGATTCAGCCGTTCTGCGCGTTCTTTTATCTGGGCGCCGGATTCTTCCCCGGAAACGTACAGAATTCTTCCGCATCCGGTTTTTGCCGCCGCGGCCGCCGTCTGAATAAGCAGCGTCGATTTTCCAATTCCCGGCTCGCCGCCTAAAAGAATCGCGGAACGTTTTGTTGCTCCGCCGCCAAGAACTCGGTCAAATTCTTCGATTCCGGTTATAAAACGTAGGTTGTCCTTGGCCTTGATTGATTCCAGCGGCACAGGCTTTGCTTTTTCACTGATTGCAGAATTGTTTCTTGAAGAACCTTGCGCATTTGAATCTATTATGCATTCTTCAAGAGAATTCCACTCTCCGCACTCAGGGCAGCGCCCAAGCCACTTCGGCTGGCTGTACCCGCAGTTTGAACATTTGTAAACAATCGAACCGTTCTTTTTCGCCATAAAAAATCCTCTTGCGCAATCTTAAAGCATTTTTTTAATTCGCTGAATCTTAAAATATTTTTTTTCTTGAAATTTCCAGTAATTTTATATTCTAAAAGGATTGTGCTGCCGAAAAATTGATTTTCGCCTTTCTCAGTTTTGCCAGTTCTGTCTCATTTTCTGCAATCGGATTAAAATCCAAGTGAACTTTTGAATATTGCTTCAAAAGCCGCAGTTCTTCCTTTGAAATTTTTTCTATCCGATTGTCATAAATCAAAAGTTCCGGCTTGTTCTGAACATTTATAAACGGAGGAATGAAGTCTAGTCTATCATCTTTGTTTTCTTTATTATCAAATAAGATTCTTAAACAAATTTTTTTTAGTTTTTTCAGTTTTTTTAAATCAATTTTTGTGTTTTTTAGTGTCTCATGATATTTTTTATCTACATGAACCGCTATTTCAAATTCCTCTATATTTTCTAAATCTTCGAGAAAATTTAATGATGGATTTCTGACATCTGCTCCGAATACAGTCAACTTTGGAACTGAAGCCAAAAATTTCCAGTCTCCTTCGTAATTAGGAAAATAGAAACTCATGGTTTTTAAGTTTTTACATTTTTCGAATCCGGAAATTTCTGTTATTTGTTTGTGTAACGGAAAATCAGTCCAGACAAAAATGTATGTGTCATCAGAACTGTCTATTTGTCGTCTTTCATAAGTTCCATCATCCATCTTAAAACTTAACTCAATGGGTTCTGCAAATACATGAAAAGCGATGAGTATCAATAATAATATGCTTGTTTTTTTCTTCAATTTTCATATCCTCCTTTATAAAAATTTTTAAGCATGCCACAAACAATATTATAAGCTGTTTGTGGCAAATGCTTTAATTTAACGAGATAAACTTTAATCTTCCTTTGCTGTCAGGTCTTGCACCTGCGTTATTGTCTTCCGCAAAAAATCTATGATAATATTTTTCGTCTTTTTCATATCCATTGTTATTGTAAAAGGAATATCCAGCACCATTATTGTCAACTTCACAATATTCAACATGATCAAACGTTCCATCCCCTGTCCAATCATAGAAAATATATCCTTTTTTGCCTGCTAAGCTTGAATTGAATTCAGCGGCTTCATCAGCGTAATGGTTATTAAAAATTGCGTCTACAGTTAATCCGTTGCCATCCCAAGATTTGTTTTTCTTTCCAGCGGGATTTAATCCAGCATCTACTGCATGATTCCAGGCAATGATGTCGCAGTGAACTTTACTTGGATCAGCGCAAATCTGATGTTTAAAATCTGAGGAACTGTTTCCCGGTGTTGTTGGTTCATTTATTGGATTGTTTTTAGGTTGTGAATTTCCAGATCCTGAACCTGAGCTTGAGCCGCCGCTAGTGCCTGAGTAACCATATCCAGAACGTCCTGTGCCTGAAACGCTTGAAGTCCCTGAATAGCCTCCGCCGTTCATGCCACTTGAGGAAGTTGAGTAACCTCCGTTTCCGCCTGTTGTTGAATTGGTTTTACTTCCGCCGCCTTTTCTTAATCCTATTGTATGAGAAGAAATGACAGCGCCAGTTTTAGTGTTTACCGTTGTATAAGTTTCAGAGCCGTCAGAATTCTTTCTGCTTGTTGTCAACGTGTCTTTATCTCTTCTTACAAAAGTTGGTTTTCCAACTGGTGTTACACTTGTGTTTCCGCCAGAGGAACAAGAATTTCCACCGCCGCTAGTGCCTGAGTAACCTCTGGAACTCCCTCCACTTGTTTTTTAAATTTATT
>OBCM01000118.1_pt1 | contig 12189 bp, 8 predicted proteins | sample 1495921 | NCBI WGS metagenome assembly OBCM01 (sample SAMN03418274, study PRJEB22391) | human gut metagenome | biome: human-gut; feature: organic feature; material: feces | host: Homo sapiens | place: Tanzania | collected 2013-01 | reverse complement strand
AAAAATCCGACAATCTATCTGGAGAAAGTGGATGGTATGATGTTAATCTTTTAGACAAGAGATGGGGAGGACATACACGCCGTCTTTTCTTTGGTAGGCATATTGCCCCACGCCCACCACCACGGCAAGGAATGACGGTGCAAGCATTCTTTCTGTGTCGATTTTGCTCTCCAAGTCCTTTAAATTCTTTGCACCTTCCTCGATACGCTCCTCTCCGCCAAGTTTCACTTCAAGCAGCGCATAACTTCCATTTCTGCGATGCAGCACAGCATCACACTCCAAACCATTACTGTCTCTGTAATGATAAAGCGAACCGTCTAAGGCTTCGGCATACACTCTGAGGTCGCGCACCACAAGGTCCTCGAACAGCAGTCCGAAAGATTGCAAGTCGTTTATCAAGTCTTTTGGACCAAGTCCAAGCGCCGCAGTACCAACACTTGGGTCAACAAAATGTCGGGTGTCGCTTGTACGGATTGCCGCCTTGCTTCTGATATTAGGATTCCATGCCGGAAGATCTTCTATCACATAGAGTTTTTTTAAAGCCTTAATGTAGTCCACAACAGTGTTTTCGTCAAGGGTGCTGGAATCGTTGGCGAGCATGTCTTTTCGGATTGTTGCCATCGACACCTGTTGAGAAATGTTGCGCGCATAGGAACGAAGCAACAACTTTGTGCGCTCGGCACTACGCTTCACTTTATCCACGCGCTGAATATCGTAGTTCACAACCGAGTCGAAATAGTCGAAGGCTTGGTCAAGCGCCACCCCTTCAGGCACAAGTGTAGCCCATGGCCAACCACCACGGCAAGTGAGAAACGCAAGCTGCTCCACTTCCATATCATTGCGCACAACACCAAAGTCTTTCCCCTCAAACAAGTCTGCCAAACTGATGGCGCCAGTGGATTCGCCCGATTCATATAAGCTCATCGTGCGCATTTTCACATGCGCAAACCTACCTGTGCCACTATGGATCGTGGCATCGGCATCAGGCAACACCGACGAGCCTGTGAGAATAAACTGTGAAGGCATTCCCCTCTTATCCACCTCACTGCGAATGCTGTCCCAAATTGGGGGCAACGCTTGCCACTCGTCGATTAATCGGGGCGTGTCGCCTTCAAGCAAAGTGGCTGGACTGAGATCTATCATTTGCGCACTTTGATTCAGCACCGCCGAATCGCCCAAATTAAGCACACTTTTAGCCATCTGCTTTGCCGTGGTGGTCTTTCCGCACCACTTTGGACCCTCAATAAGCACAGCGCCTTTACCAAGCACTTTCCGCTCCAATATCCTATCTGCAATACGTGACTTATACTTCACCATAACATTCTGATTTTAAGCGCAAATATATACCTTTTATTTCAAACAACAAAACATTTCAGAAACTTTTTCAGTAATTTGTAGGTGATTTATTCAGTAATTTGTGGGTGATTTGTTCAGTAATTTGTGGATGATTTATTCAGTAATTTGTGGGCGATTTATTCAGTAATTTGTGGAAATTGTGGATTTGGATGGATTAAATTGATGCTTTTTTATCAAAATGGGCATTTTTTTGATGTTTTTTTGGAATTTATGCGAACTTTGCGAAAAACTTCGTTCATAATGCAAAAATAACGGAAAAATAGTATTATTTTTGTGGCATCAGCAACAATAATTCACTTTTTACATAACTACTCAAACATTTATTTATGAAGAAAAATTTACTCTCTCTCATCGCCTTGGTTAGCCTTGGCGCAAGCGCATCTGCAACTGAGCAGGTGGAAGTGATTGCTTCTCGACAAGTGGCCGACGGCGTGACCCAGCAAGTGGTGCGAAACGAAAAGGGTCAGCAATACAAGAGATTCGTTGGCGTGAACGCACCTCAGGGCGCACAACAGAGCAACGATGATCCCGTAGTCGGCGACACCGTCTTCTACGAAAGTTTTGAGGGCTTCGCCACCGAGGGTAAGGATTTGAACTGGATTCCTTCCACTTGGAGCAAGAAGATTGCACCGGGCAACGAGCCTACAGCCGAGATGATTTCGCACAATATCAACAACTCGTGGTACTGCTACTACACCGGCGACGGCCAATTCTCTCCTAAGTCGAACGACGGCGAATGCGACGCATATATCCACTATGGCTACAAAAACGCACAATACAATCTGGAACCAGTGGCTCAAGACGAATGGTTGATCAGCCCTGTGGTGAACATGAACGCATCTGGCGAATACTATCTCGACTTCCTGTTGGCAGCAAGTTATTTCGACTGCTACGATGTGAATAACGACTGGGACTGGAACAAAATGCAATTCAACAAGCGCGTAGTGGTGAACACCATGAAGGTGATGACTTCAACCGACGAAGGTAAGACTTGGAACGAGGTGTTTGACTTGGCAAAGGACGTAATCGCCAACCGCACCGACCGCGAATGCTACGACACAGAATTCACCTCATACCTGCGCTACCAAATCAATGTGAGCGAACTCGCTGGCAAGAATGCAAAATTCGCTTTCCGCTATGTGCGCGATGAGGGCGAATGGATGGGCAACTCAATGGCTGTGGACGCAGTGAAGGTGCTTCACAAGGAACCAACATCAATCAACGACGTGAAGGACGCAGCACCTGTGGTGACAAAAATCGGCAACACTTTCAAAGTGAATACCAACGCACAAAGCGTGGCTGTGTATAACATCGCTGGTCAGAAGATTGCAGAGAAGTCGCTCGCAGCCGACAAGGCCATCGACGCCTCTGAATGGGCTAACGGCATCTACATCTTGCGTCTCTCTAACGGCACAGCAGTAAAGGTGGCAAAATAACAAGCACACCAGCCAACTGACAATCCCCAAAATCGGGATTTAAAACAATCAACGGCGGCATTTCCCCCAAACGGAAATGCCGCCCATTTTTTCCACACCACCACACACATCACCCTCCCCACAGCACAATACCACCCCACCCCGAAAAGACTTACGAAAACAGATTCACAAACACGAACAACCACCCGCAATTTATACTAAAAATCAGCAAGTTGAGGAAATTGTGGTTTTTCTTGAACGGTGAAAACTCTTGGCGAGAACAAGCATTCGTGAATGCTTCATTCCTAATATTAAAAAATCAAATGCAAGACATTTTTTTGCTCAAAAATGGATTATCTAAACTTTTTGATTAACTTTACATCATGGTATAACTTTAGTCAACTTAATCCTATCAATTATCACATCACAAACGCCAAGAAACGACTGTTTTAGACAATGAAAGAAATTGAAATCAAAAAATATCTGCTCCAACAATTCCCAAAAGAAGACGAATCTTGCGATTGGAAAAACTATAGCAACTTAAAAAATACACTCTGTGGGCACAAAGGAGATGATGTCATGTCATACATCTCTGGGATTTCAAATATGAACGGAGGTGCATTAGTTATCGGAGTTAAAGATGGAACATTAGACATAACAGGCATTCAAAATTTTGGAAACTACAACACCGAATCCGCCAAAGCAAAAATTGTGGAAAAGTGCAAAAACCTTCCTTTTGAAGGTCTTGACATCATAGAGCTAAAAGCAGAAGACACTGGTGCTATAGTTTGGATTATTACGATTCCCAAACACAACCCAAAACTCCCCGTCTATGCTCATAACCAAGCGTGGCAACGTTCTGGTGACACATTGATTGAAATCCTTGAAGATAGACTTAAGTCGATATTATCTGAAATTGAAATCCCCAATGATTGGAGTGCAACTATCGTAGAAAACGCCACAATCTCAGATTTAGACCCAGAGGCTATTGAAAAGGCAAAGAAGGAGTTCGTAAAACGAAACCCACATAAAAAAGAAGAAATTCAAACATGGACCGACCAAAAATTTCTTGACAAAGCTAAACTAACCATAAAGGGGCATATCACATACACCGCTTTAATCCTATTAGGAAAAGACGAATCCGAACACTTTTTGAGTCCATTCGTTGCAAAAATTCGATGGTCGCTTAGAAGTTCCAATTCTAATCAGAATAAAGATTATGACATCTTTTCTATGCCATTACTCTTGTCTGTAGACAAACTCTATTCCAAGATTAGAAATGTTAAATACCGTCTTATTAGACCCGACTCTCTCTTCCCCGACGAGATGCTTAGATACGATATTTTCAATATCAGAGAGCCACTGCATAACGCTATTGCTCATCAGGACTACACAAAATGCTCACGCATAGAAATCGTTGAATACGAAGATGACCATTTGGTGTTTCAAAACGCCGGAAATTTCTTACCTAAAAGTGTAGAAGATGTAATCATTGACGACTGCCCTGAATCTGTTTATCGAAACAGGTTCCTTGTTGAAGCCATGAGAAATCTCAACATGATTGAGTCAGAGGGTGGTGGTATCAAGAAGATGTTTATCAAACAGAAGGATAGATTTTTCCCCTTACCAGAATTTGATTTAAACGATGGAAAAGTCAAGGTTTCTATCGTTGGGCAAGTTATTGATGAAAATTTCGCCAAAATTCTTTCTTCCAACCCATCCCTCGGCCTTTCCGATATTATGCTTCTTGATAAAGTGCAAAAACATCAACAAATCAATGGAGAACAAGCAAAATATTTAAGAAAGCTTGGATATATTGAAGGACGTAAACCTAATTATTATTTGGCTCATCATGTAGTGGAAACTCTAAATGACGCAAGCCTAAAGAGCCAATACATTAAAAATAAAAGTTTTGATGATGATTATTTTAAAAAAATGATAATTGACTATCTGCGAAAATTCAACACGGCTTCAAGAAAAGAAATTGACAATCTTTTAAGAGAAAAGTTATCAGATGTACTCACAGAAGAACAAAAGACAAACAAAATAGGTAATTTGCTGAAAAAGTTGAGAATGAAAAATATTATTGTTGTCACCCAAAATAAACATTGGAGATTGGTGTGATTTACTCGAAATTTACCTGAAGTTTACTCGAAATTTACCTGAAGTTTACTCGAAACGCATACTTATATAACTGTATCTTAATAGATTACACACTTTTGATTAAAATTTAAATAAAATTTCACTTTGTGGTTCTATAACTAAAAATTCAGCTCGACATGGAGGTGATGCCGAGCTGAATGTGTAATTATCTTTACGGATTATGGGGCTATTGGGCGGTTTGGAGGATGATGTTGATGAGGGAGGTGACGTCGGTCACGTTGAGGATGCCATCGCCGTCGAAGTCGTAGGCATCGTCCTTTTCCACTGTGCCGAGAACCATGTTGATGAGGCGTGTCACGTCAGTCACATCATATTTCTTTTGGTCAGCCTTTTGCGTCACCTTCAGGGTGATGGTGTCGTAGCCGTCGGTGAGCGTGATGTTGGCTGTGCGGTTCTCCATTCCTGCCGGCAACGCATCGTAGCCGATTTTGAGGGTATCTACCGTCAAACCGTTCTGCTTATTCATGATGCGGCACCAGTTGGCGTCCACCACAGGGTCTTTATAGCCAAAGAGCGAGAAAATCTGCTGCTCTGCTACGCCAGCCGTGGCAGGAACCACGATTTCATCGGTGCCAACGGGCAACGTGGTAATCACGGAGTGCGCCACCATCGGGAAGATGTAGAAACTGGTTTGACCGCCATCGCCACCTTGGAAGTAGCCTGTGAGTGGTGTCCATTTGCCCTTTTTCAGCATGTAGGCGGTGTTGCCTTCGTTGCGGAATTTCGCCATGGCGAACGACACGTTGCAAGAGTCGTTCCACTCTGGAATACCGTCGATGGTGAACCAAAACTCATCATCCACCACCTGTGGATTGAACTGAAATTCGGTGCCCACAAGGTTGGAGCCGCCCACCTCCAGTTCAAAGGTGCGCCACCATGCCGATTCGAGTTTCTCGCCCGGCAGTCCGTTTTCGCTCTTGCGCAAATGCACGCCCACGTTGGCGATTTGGTCGGCAATGTGGGTGGCTTTGTTGGTCACGAAATAAACGTATGCGCCATACACCACCATCGGACGCGAGGGCTTGGAGAAACGCTCGCCATACTCGGTAACGCCCATCTGGTTGCTGCCGGGGAATGTGCCGTTGCCCAAGTCGTAGGTGATGGGGCGGTCGTCGGGCAGAAGATTGTTGATCACCGCCTCGTATTCAACCTGCACATCCATCTTATCTTCGCTTTTACCGTGCTTATTCTCCACTTGCAGGCCCACGCTTTGCTTGTGGAGGAAGTCGTAACTCACCTTGGGGCTTTGCTCGGTGGAAACGGCTGGCGATGCGCCAGTGAAACTCCAGTTCCACTTAGTGGGGAAACCCTCGGAAGCATCGGAGAATTGCACCGAAGCCAACGGAGCCACCAATGGCAGATGGCTTGAAGCCTCGCGGAAGGTGGCTGGTGGCATGATATGCGCCACTGGAGCCTTTCCGGTCACGGTCACGAAGCCCTCGCGAGTAACTGTCGAATTATTGCCTTGCGCATCAATCACCTCAAGGCTCACGTTATAGGTGCCGCCTTCCTTATAGTAAACTTGCGGATTTTGCTCGGTAGATGCCGATGGAGTGCCACCGGGAAACGCCCATTGCCACTTCACTGGCGCACCTTGCGAGAGGTCGGCAAACTTCACCACTTCGCCAGTGGCCACATTCACGCCGTCGATTGAAGCCACGCCTGTCACTTCCAAGCCGTCGATGGCGTAGTCGGCCATATATCCGCCCGTCTTAAACTCGTCGGCGGTGCCTGGACCGTAGGTGAAGCGGAATTTCACCGATTTACCGGCGAATGCGCTCAAATCAGCCTCAACTTGGTGCCAAATGTTGCCAGTATGCCCCGATTCCATCGTGCTATTCCACAAGTCGGTGGAAGTGGCGAAATCGTCGGTGGATACGCTCAAAGTGAGCACAGCGTAATCGTTCATCGCCTCGCTATACTTCACATAAGCGTGGAATGCGCCGTTCGACGGCACACTCACACCCGCGCTGGTGGCATAAGCCACGGCACGGCGAAATACCTGATAGGGGCCCTCCACATAGAGCGACTGCACATCGGCGGCATCGACGGTGTTGAAGCCCTTGTTTTTCAACGACCACTTCACATATCCAGAGGGGTCGTTGGTGAACACCCAACTCGATGCGCCTTGGTCGAAATTATCGCTCCAAACGGCAGTTTGCGACGATGCGCCCTGCACACTAAAGGCGGCTTTCAGCTCGCCACTCACATTTGCACGCACACGCTTGGGCATTGCCACGTTTGCCGCCTGCTCCACCTTCACAGGTGAGAACGACGGCCGCTGCCTACCGGCATCACCGGCGCATTCCACGCTTATGTGAAGTATAGCGAGGCGATGCAGGTGAGAACGACGGCCGCTCTGCCGCATTGCGTACAGGCTCTGCCACCTGTGCTTGCAGCGAGAGGGCGGCAAGCACAAGGGCAAAGGAAGATAAAAATGTTTTTTTCATGCTTTATTTTACTGTAATTTTTCAATTATCATTTCACAAACTTCACATGGCTCACCTTGCCGTCGGCGGTGACGATAGAGGCGATATACACGCCTGAACCGAGGTGAGAGAGGTTGAGTTGCGCCTCAGCGTCGGCAGCAGCCACCACCACGCCATTCACAGCCACCACGGTCACATGGGCTGGCTGGGCGAGCATCAGGCATTGAGCCGCACGGTCGTAGTAGTTGATGCCCAAACCGATGGTCTCGGTGATGCCGGTAGGCACGGTGCACTCAATCTTCACATTCTTGATAGAGATACCCCAAGGGCTGGACGACATCTGCTTGAAACCGATGTTGTAAATGCCTGCGGCATCGATGGTGAAGTTGACGGTGCGGGTTTCGTACATGGCGAATGCTATGTCCTTGTCGGGATATTGCGCCAGTGTGGCGGCGTTGGCGTAGTCGCTATTGTTGGCAAGCACCACATCGTAGGCATCGCCATAGCGATAACTGTAGCCGTGCACATCGTAGGTGAGCATGTGTGCACCCTGCACGGTGCGGAATGGAGGTGTGAAAGCAGCATCGCCAGCCTTTGCGCTGAAGCCCGATTCAATGGCTGTGTTGCGAGTGCTGTAACTCCAAGTCTTGCTGTCGGCGTCGGCATCGTAGAATGCCCAGATAGCGGCATCGTCGGCATTGTCAAGGGTGGTTTCGTATGGGAGTTCGAGCGCGTCGCCAAGCACGAGACCATTGGTCTGCGCCGCCTCGCTCACTTGTTCACCGACCTTTGCCACGATAGAATAACTATATTTTGCGAGTGGCAACGTGTTCCGTGGCAGCGATTTGGTGACCTGGCGATGCTGCTTTCACACATTGTCGGTGAAAGTGGTAGCCTTCACGCCCTCTGCCACCACAGCCTCGTCGGGCAGACGAGTGATGGTGTAGCCCAACGCCTCGGTGTCGATATAGCCACCGTTCACGCCAGCAGTCACAGCATCGAAAGTGACCACAGGTTTACCATCGCTCAAAGCCAAAGCGGCGTTAGCAGGAGCCGCAGGAGTGTCGGGACCCACCCAAGCGCTGGTCACGGTTGCATCTTCGCTATTCATTTCATCGGCGTAAGCAACCAGTGTGTAGGTGTATTTGCCAGGTTCGCTCACATTATCGGTATAGGTGACGGTTGCGCCCACTTGTGGCGTGTTGATAATGGTCACCAAATCGCTGCCACGGAACACTTCCACCTTGTCGAGTTTGGCGAGGTCTAAGCCACTCACAGCCTTCGATGGGTTCACCCAACTCAATTCCACAGCAAGCGCGCCCTTAGCGGCTGGAACGGCCTTCAAATCGCTCACAGCGGTAGGAATCACTTGCGCCTCGTCAACGGTAATGTTGTCGATATAGATAGAGTTGGAGTCGGTGGCACCAGTCACGTTGAAACCAAAGTTGAATCCGCCACTCGATGGTGCAGTGAAGTAAGCCGTTTTGCCTTCCATGAGGGCAGACTTGATAAGTTCGCCAAAGAGTTCGGTGGTTTGAGCCTCAGGAGTATCGCCCTTGCCCACATACACGTTCAGTTGCTTGTAGTTTTCAGGCTTTATTGCCTTTTCAAGGCCAGCGTTGAACTTCAATTCATAGGTTTTGCCCTCTTCAAGAATGATTGGAGGGGTGATGAGCCAGTGGTTGGCGGCAGAAGATGTGCCCCAATAATCCACGCACTTCTTCGACGAGTTGTAGCGCCATGTGCGTGTGCCGCCAGAGAGGTTGTGAATGGCAAACAGGTCAAGCGATGCGGCTTGGTCGAAAGTTTCGCTATAAGGAACTGGGAAGCCCTCGCCAGCGCGAATTTTCACGGTTTGGGTAGTCGAACGCTTGGTGCTATATTGCGCCTGCACGCCGTAGGTATAGTTGCCCAACTTGGGCACCACATTCTGGTAGGTGGTGCCGGTGAATGCCTCGTTGAGCACTTCCGAATCGCGGGTGATGCGGTAGGTGACATTTTCAAAATCCACATAACCGCCGTTCTCGCTCTCGGTTGGAGCGGTGAAGGTGAGCGTCACCTTGTCGCCGTCGGCTGTGGCTGCGAGGTCAGAAACTGGTTTTGGGGTGTCGATACCCACCCAACCCGAAGTCACGGTTGGAGCACCAGTGGTGGCATCGCCGTCTTCATTGTAGGCAACCACGGTATAGATGTATTTGCCTGGATTGCTGATACCCTTGTCCACATAGGTCATCGCCTCGCCCTTTGCGCCAGCCACGGTGCCAAGGTCGGTGGCGCCGCGTTTCAACTTCACGCCACTGAATTTAGCGAGGTCGTTGCCGTCGCTGTCCTTAGTGGGGTTGGTCCAAGTGAGAGTGGCTTGCAGCGCACCCTTCTCCCCTACTGCCACGGCGAGGTCCGATACCTGTGCTGGCACAGGAGCCACCTTGTTGATTACGAATTTTTGGAAACCGCAGTCGCCCTGATATCTGGAACTGGTCAGGTGAATGGCAAAATGATAGTCGCCGGCGGTGGTCACAATAATGCTGGCCGTGGTGGCTTTATAGAGTTTGCTTTGATACGCCTTTTCGGTGACAAACACATTGGTTTGAGCCTCAACTGTAGGCGCATTGCCGTAGGTGAATTGGAACGACTGTTTGTCGGAACTGAAAGTGGAGCGCTGAATCACATAGCCGCTCACCTCATATTTTCCGGCTTCCAAATGCACAGAGGGAGAAATCAGCCAGTCGTTGGCGGCCGCTTTCGTGTCCTGAGGATAGAGTGCTTCGGAGTTGCTGTAGCCCCAAGTGTTGGCACTCGTATTAGCGTTTGCATCAATCACCGTCCATTTGGCAAAACTTGCCTCATCGGCGATGTCGAGCGTGACTGGGAAAGTGGTTTGTGCCCAGTTCACAGCGGCAGTCATCACAACTGCTGCCAGTGTCAGTAAACGTTTCATCATAGTAGGTGGTTTTATTAATTGATTATTGTAATTTCCGAGCGATTTACAAGCGATTTTAAGCGAAATCTCTCCACAAGTTACAAAGTTACTATTTTTTCCAAAAGAACAAAATTTTTCCCCGAAAAATTTTGAGGTCAACGAGACAACAAGTCAACAAGACAACGAGTTGAGGTCCGATAGGTCTGATAAGTCCGATTCTGCTGCCACTGGGAAATAAAAAATGCGGAGCCGTGGGGGCTTCGCATTTTTTGTGTTCACGAACTGTTTGGGTCCGTGTATGGGTGTGGGGGTGGATTAGAATGGAGATACTTCGGTTTCGGTGAATGATTGGAAGAGGGCGTTTGCCAAGCTGCTGGCACCGATACGGAAGTATTGGTTGGTGAGCCACTTTTCGCCGAGCACTTCTTTCACCACGGTGTAGTATTTCACTGCGTCGGCAGTGGTACGGATGCCACCTGCAGCCTTGAAACCGATCATCACACCGTGCTTTTCGTAATATTCCTTGATGCACTGGCACATCACATAGGCAGCCTCAAGGGTTGCGCCTTCGTAAATCTTGCCGGTAGAGGTCTTGATGAAGTCGGCACCGCTGTACATCGAAAGGATTGACGCACGCTTGATGTTTTCGGCTGTCTTCAGACAGCCGGTTTCGAGAATCACCTTCAAGTGGTGGTCGCCCATTGTGGCCTTGATTTCTGCGATTTCATCGCACAATTCCTCGTATGCCTCATCGAGATAGTAGCCCATGTTGATCACGATGTCCACCTCGTCGGCACCATCTTCGATAGCGAGGGCGGTTTCTGCCACCTTGGTCTCAATATGAGCCTGTGAAGAAGGGAAAGCCGCACTACAAACGGCGATATTCACGTCGCTCACCTCAAGTGCGCCACGCACCACTTCTGCGAAATTGCTATACACGCAAATGGCAGCCACGTTCTTGTACTGTGGATAGTTGGTCCAATAGTCGTTCACCTTCTTGGTGAAAGCAGCCACGCTACGTTCGCTGTCGGTGGTGCTGAGTGTGGTCAAGTCCACACAGTTGAGCAGGAATTGATACACCTCCTTGTTATCATTTTCTGCGATATGCTCTTTAAGGATTTTTTCCACTTCAGCAGCCACAACTGCGTCGTTGGTTTCCACTTTGCTCTCGAGGAAAGCCTGTTGATACTTGTTAGGAGTTTCCTTAGAATCGAATTTTTGTTCCATGTTGTATAGTTATTTTATTTTGATAATTTTTCGTTGTTGAGATGACGAAAGGCATCACGGTTAGTTTTCTTGTCGAAATTACGCTCTAAAGCGGCTGTCAGGTCCACCCCGGTCTGGTTGGCAAGGCAGAGCACCACCCACAGCACATCGGCAAGTTCATCGCCCAAATCCTTGCCCTTGTCGGAGGGCTTGAACGACTGTTCGCCATAGGTGCGGCTGATGATACGCGCCACCTCGCCCACTTCCTCGGTGAGCTGAGCCATATTGGTGAGCGGACTGAAATAGCGCACGCCGTAGGTGCGAATCCACTCATCTACTTTTTGTTGAGCCTCTTGAATAGTCATTAACTTTGCAAACTTACGAAAAAAAAACCGTTTTTCCAATCATAGATAGATTTTCGCCTTTAGGCTGGATGGACAAAAATGTGGTTTCGCCCAAACGTATGCACATGCCTTCGGCATGATTTATTGCCAATCACCGATGTGTCAGCACATTACTCTTTTAAGATCGAGTCGATGATGATGGTAACGGGGCCGTCGTTGACGAGCGACACCTGCATATCGGCGCCGAATTTGCCGCGCTGCACATCCTTGCCCATCAGGCGGCTCACTTCCTCGCAATACGCCTCGTAGAGGGGCACAGCAAGGTCGTGGCCAGCGGCATGGATGTAACTGGGGCG
>OBCM01000116.1_pt1 | contig 12388 bp, 18 predicted proteins | sample 1495921 | NCBI WGS metagenome assembly OBCM01 (sample SAMN03418274, study PRJEB22391) | human gut metagenome | biome: human-gut; feature: organic feature; material: feces | host: Homo sapiens | place: Tanzania | collected 2013-01 | reverse complement strand
GCTGCTTCTCGCGTCGCTGTCCTACGCAGCGCATCCTTATCTATCCTATATTTCCCTCTCTTATTCCTCTAATTTTTTAAGATTATATATGCAGAATTATAAAATTATATTGAAGTCAAGCTTTTAACTCTATTTAATCAAATTGTTGACTTTAACGTTAAAATGTGATATAATTATTATAGAAGAGGATAGGAAAGATTACATTGTAGATAGAAGGTTAAGGTTAAGGTTAAGGTTAACGTCCACTTGGTTGTAATAGGAAACACAGGTAAGCCAGAAGTTTATCAATTAAAGGTTCGAGTCCTTTAGTGGACACCACAAGCTTATAGACAATTAACATTAATTAATTAAAGGAGGTTTGATTAAAATGATGTAGATGGGAATTGTAGGCAAAGAGTCAATTAACGTCCAGTATCGTTGGTATTTTAAACATTTGCTTACTAAGCTTCACGAGCTCTTTATTATTGAAAATACGCCTGAAAAATTTAACGTCGATTTCTTCCTTAACTCTTTATTTATTGATGGACAAATTGGAGTTGCAGATTTTAATGGTAATCTCTATTGTGTTAGAGGTAACCCTGGCGGCGCACCCAACGAGTACTATGAGCCAACTATTTATACGGTAGCTAATCCAATTTTAGGAAGTAAGCAGTTTACCATTAACAAAGGCGAAGAAGACAACGCCGTAGTAGTTTGGCTTACAAAGGAAGACAAAGAGTTAATTGGCTTTGGTTTAGGTTTAGGCGGCGGCTTATTGCCTTTGATTCATTAGACAGCAACACTTCTTGCAGACAACATTGTTAGTATTAATTGTGCCCAAATTAACTCGAGGGTCTAGGCTATGGTAGCGGCTAGCAATCCACAGCAAGTAGTAAGTGCAGAAGCTACAATGAAGAGGCTTTATGAGGGTGAACCCTATGCCGTTATGGAGTAGGACTTAATTGACCAGATTAAGGTTAATCCGCTTAGTTCTACAGTTTCTACAAATAGTTTACAGTAGTTAATTGAGACTTAGCAATTTCTTATTGCCCAGTTCTACCAAAATCTTGGAATTAAGGCGAATCCAATTAATAAGAAAGAGCGTTTAATTACTGACGAAATTAACGCACAAGATGATTTCCTTAATGTTAGCTATAATGCGATGTTTAATAGTATTGCCGCCGGAATTGAGGAAATTAATGAAATGTTTGGTACTTCTATTGAAGTTAAAAAGCCTGAATGGCTTGGCGGCGTTAGCACAGAGGACGAAGCTAAGGAAGAAGAAGCTAAGGAAGAAGAAGCTAAGGAAGGGGGCGAAGATAATGAAGAAGAAAAATGAGCTCTATGTTGATGGATGTAAATATGGGCTTGTAAAGGACCACATTAATGATTTTAACCTCTACGCTCATTTCAAGAATGCTGTCCATTTCTTTGACGGCACTATCCAACACACAGACTCCTATGGACACAAACTCTACTTAAAGGAAGAAAACAACAAGTGGGTAGTTACTACTGATTCAACCGGAACTCCTTACACATATCCTAATATTATTGGGACAAATTAGGATGAGCTTGTCAATGTTTTTCTTTTAGAGAACAAGAGAAAGTTCTTCGCCTATCCTATTGGGGAAGACGGCAAAGAAGATAGCATTGTTATTAAAGAAAGCTCTGCCGAGTTCTATAGTGAGCTTATTAGTTTTTGCTTAGAGAACAGCTACAAATATTTGGGGCTTCTTGACACAATGTTTGAAGATTACAATCCAATTAATAACTATGAATCCTATGAGAAAAGAGACGACACTCATGGAGAAGAGACCTTTACTCATTTTCCAAAGGAAGACGGAATAGAAGGGCATTCGAGAACAACATCTAAACCAACGTTAACAAAAACAGAAATAACTCCTGACGCCGCGGGAACTGAGGTTGAACACTATGTTACTACCTATGACAGCGATTTAAATACAAGACTTGCAGATAGAACTGTTCAAAAAGGTAGTGTTACAACAACACTTGTTAGTGCTGTTGAAGACGGCGATGGAGTTAGTGAGACTACCTATTCAGGTGAGAAGTATAAGGATACGAGAACACAAGAAACCGATGGCTATACTCTTGAACGTCATGGTACTAATGGCGCGGCACAAGAGTTAATTGAACAAGAACGCAATATTCGCCGCTTTACAATTCTTAAAGAGTTTTGTAAAGAACTCGGCAAGTATGTTTGTTTAAGTGTTTATTAAGGGGTTGATTTAAATGGACCCAGTTTTAATTGGTGCAATTGGGACGATTGTGGGGGCTGTTGGAACCGTTTTAGTTAATTTAATTAAGACGGCACACAGTCGCAATTAGAATAGGAAAGATTAGCTTGACCATGAGGAAAGACTTTTAAGAATTGGCACAGAGATGAGCAGCGTTAATTAGTTTATTAACGAGCTTAGAGGAGAAATTGGCTTAAACTTTGATAGGATTAGAGAAAGGCTTGATAAGATTGATAGTAAGTTGGATAATTTCGCCGCCGAACAGAAGTCAATTAATATTGTCAGTTTGCGACACTCAATTACATAGGTTTTCTATTCTTATAAGGACAAGAAAGAAATTCCAAACGCTATCTATTAGTCAACAATGAATTTATATGACCAATATAGATTACTTGGCGGCAACTCATTTGTTAGCGAAGAAGTTGAAGAAATGAAGTCGTGGAAGAAAGCTTAATCAAAATCTTGACTTTCCACTAATTTTATAGTATAATATTAATAGAACAAAAGGAAAAGCAGTAATTGTTCAATTTAATTTATTTTGGAGGAAACTCCTTTATTATTTATTCTCTGGCTTTTCTAATTCTATTACTTTGTCTTGCGGGGCAGCTTAATGCCAAGAGCTGCTCCAAATTTTAAAAGATAGGGTCTACTTAAATGGAGGTAGAAGTAAAATGAAAAAACCAATAGCACTTGAAAAATTTGCTCGCTACACAATTGAAAGCGGAATGCCGTCTCTCGAAACCTTTACTAGTTGGGGGTATGGACGCTCTACCTATTACAAGGTTAAAAATCAGTTTAAGGTAATAAAAACTCATGCAGAAGCTGCGAGAGAAGCCGATTAGCTCATCTCATATATTGAGATAGGTTATCCAGTATCAGATGATGAAACCAAAAAAGCATATCATGATTTTTACACATACGATAAGGAAAGAGAACTCTATGAGAGCTGGGGAGGCTAAGTAAATGAATAACAAGAAAAAAAGAAGAAAGAAAAGATTTGAAGATAAGAAGAAAGCCTCAAAAAGAAAGGGAGAAAAGCTGAAAATGGGTAAAAGAAAAGTTAATTTCAGTTTAAAAGGCGATATAGGTTTACTTGTACCGCCGCATGATTTTGAGTTAAACGCAGAAGACGAATTGGTTTTTGACTTTATTGCTGATAGTGATATCATCGCAAATGCTTTATACATTGCTTCAATGCTGGGATGGCCGCGCGCTATGGAGGATTTTTGGAACTGGTGTGAGAAAAACAACTTTCCTTCTTATGTTGGCCTTGATGAAATTTCAGATGAAGTGAAGCGAAGTTGGAGGATACCCGAAGACTTTGTTAAAGAATACTATGGCAAAAAGCCGTTATGGAAAACTGAGTATTCTCAGGGCATTGTTGTAAGAGAAAAGAATAGTGATGATTACTACATTGTTGTTGAGTGTAGTAGAGAAAACGAAGGCTGGAAATACGCAAGAATATTGGCAACCCCTGGTGGTTGTTGGAACAAGGAGGATTTCGAATAGTGAGAAAATAGAAATTAAATCGCAGAGAAAGACGCCATCAATCTGCGATAAGAAGAGCAAAAGCTAAATCAAGAAAAACTGGCGGATTTACTGAGCAATATGAACTTGACAATCTTGAAAAAAAGCGTAGAAAAGAACTTCATAAGATTATTGAAAAGAAGAAAGCAACTTATGAAAATCGGCACAAATATAATGTAAGCTTCTATGAAAGCTTCAAAAAAGACCATAACGTGTCAGAAATAATCAAAGAAATGTGGAACAGAGGTTATAAAATACGCATCGACCAATATTACAAAGATTTTATTGATGAGCATGAAGATTTATTAACATCAGATTTTATTGACGATATTATGAGAGAAAAGTTTGATAGAGAAGAAGAAGAGTTGAGAAGACAAGATGAGTTTTGGAACGATGACTATGACCCCTTTGCTTCCCTATAAGGAGGCGGCAAATGAGATATTATTGGGAAAATAATTTAATAAAAAATACCAATAAAAAGTCAGAAAGTGGTTTAGAGCAAATAATATTCGTTCCAAATCTAAAACTATTCATTTTAAATAACAAAGATAAATATGACTTAGACTTACAAAATTCTTTTGCTATTAATCCAAACGAGCAAAGCGGCGTAAGATGTATAGAAGTGAGTTCAAAAGATGGTACTACCGTATGGAGACAAATTGATGGCTGCGAAACGTAGAAAGATTTTGAGGAATGGTACTTAATTTTCAGCGCGGGCAAACAAAGATGGAGCTATTCATATTTTGAAAATTCAATTATGAAAATGAGTGAAAAATGGTTATATAGCTTTCTTACAGTAGAAACAGGCAAGACCTATAAAGATAACAAAGGGAGAATAAGGAAAGAAAAGAAACTTATTGTTAATCCGCCTAAACATGATTTGTGTTATAATGATGAAAAGCTATATCTCGCGCTTTCATCAGCTTATTTAAACGGCTATTCTACAATGAATGCGAAACCTAATGTGATATATGATGACCTATATTTCTATGATACGAGCGCTAATCATTCGTCTTTCATGTATTACTATCAATACCCAAAGAAATTTATAGAAGTAGATAAATTAAAATTCAAAGAACTTTATACTCAAAAGAAGCATTATTATGGCGAATTTTGCTTTTATTTGAAAAAACAACACCCGTATCTAAAAAAATTCCCTCAATACAATCCTGCTTCAAATAGTTATAATGGCTGGGCTAATGATGTAGATGTTGAATTTCTAAAAGAACTTGTAGGGATTAAGAGGTCAATTTGCTATAATTTATACGAAGTTGAAATGGGCTATTTGCCGCAAGACCTAAGAAAAGCTATTGATGGACTGTATAGGAGAAGGGACAAGAAAAGAGAAGAGCTAAGAATAGCAAAGAAAGAAGGTAAGCCTACTTCACTACTCGAAAAACAATGTGAATTATATAAAAATTGTCTTGAAAAACTTTATGGAAATTGCGCCGCCAAACGTTTCTACAAAAAACAAACAGTATGGAATAATAAAAAGGGGAAGTATGAGTAGGTAGATAAGGTATATCACTGGGAAGATATTGAAGTAAAAGATGAAAATGGAAATAAACAAGTATTGAGAGGTGTCAATTCAAATTTAAGAAATAATTATAAGCTACGTTGGGACTACTCAATAGGAGTTTGGACTACATCTTATGCTCGTTTACAAGGAATAAAAATTCAAAATGCATTAAAGAAGGCAGGTGCCAATCATCTTTATGTTGATATTGATTGCCATATTTGGTAGGGCGAAAAGGGATTAAGAGTAATTGAAGCTTTTAACAAATCCATTAAAGGAGAAACTATGTTAGGCAAGTTTAAATCTGAGTTGAAGGACGAAGACGGCAACGCCTTAACAGGTAGAGGTAAGTTTGTTGGAGAAAAGTGGTATTGTATTCAAGATACAAATAGAAAAACAACAGCTAAGGCGGCGGGCGCAGACAGAGAAGTTATTAAAAAATATTTAAATACTTGCGATGACCCTGTAAAAGCTTTTGACGTTCATTTTCCTGCAAATGTTAAACCTTATAAAACATTAGAGTGTGATGAAAATGGAAAATATTATTACAAGTGGTTCTCTTCTTGGGAGCCAACAATAGAACTGTCAGCTGACGAAGAGTATAAGGAGGGAAGCTGAAGATGAGCATTAAGTTTAAGAATCCTTTTAGAAAAAAGACTTAGAATAAAGGAAAAGTTAAAGAACAAACAACTGAGTACTATGATAGAACGCAAATTGATGAGACAGGCGCGCAGTGGCGTTTAATTATTGGCCAACGTAGTAATGGTAAGTCCTACTCAATTTGCAAGACAATAATTGAAGACTACTTTAAGGAAAACAAAAAGGCCGTCTATGTTCGCCGCTATGCAGAAGAAATAATGCCAAAGAACATTCAAACACTATTTGACCCGCATATTCCATTAATTAAAGAGTTGAGTGGCGGCGAATGGAACTCAATTTTTTATAGAGCTAACGAATTTAAATTAGCCTATTTTGATGAGGAACAAGGCAAAATTACGAGAAAAGATGAAAATGCTTTTTGTACAACAAGAGCTGTTAATACATGGGAAACTACCAAAGGTGCCGACTTAGGTCATATTAGCTTAATTTGTTATGACGAATTTATGACAAGACAAGCCTATTTACGCGATGAGTTTGTTTGCTTTGCCAACCTTTGCTCGTCAATCATACGCGATAGAAAAGACTGCGTTATCTATATGCTTGCTAATACCGTTAATAAATATTGCCCCTATTGGGAAGAATTTGGTATTGATGATGTGACCCAAATGGAGCAAGGCGAAATTAGGGTCTATACCTATCCTAATAGTAAAATGAAATTGGCAATTGAATATTGTTCTACTTCAACAACTACAAAGGACGTTAATGATAGTTTCTTTGCTTTTGAAAATGCACAACTTGACGTAATTAAAAGCGGTGCATGGGAAATGGCACAATATCCTAAGCCGCCATATAAGCTATTTTCAGAAGATATTAAGTATAGGTTCTATTTAGAGTTTGGCGGCGAATTGTTGTGTGGAGAGGTTATAAAGCCTTCTGATAGAGAACATCACAATGACCTATTTATCTTCTTCCGCCGCCAAACCAAAGACATTGAAATTAAAGACAAAACAGTCTTCTATTCTTCAAAACCAACAACTTCTGTTTATCACGTTCGCTATTTAAAGGACTGTCCAACTGAGCTCCATAGACTAATAACAAACCTAATTGTAAAGAACCATATGTATTTTGCTACTAATGAAGTCGGTGAGATTGTTAGAAACTTCCTTATTGATTAGGGAATGAGAAATTTACTTTAAGAAAAGAAAAGGACACCTTAATCGGTGTCCTTCTTTTTTACTTATAAAATCCATTTAACGCACTTATCAACGCATTAACTTCATTCTGCGTCATTCCGTTTGTATTAAAGGTAGGATTTGAAATTACTAATAAGCTGTTCTCCGGCATACTCTCAATTGTTCCCCACTGCTCACAAGCAATACCTACAGTTTTCCGATATTGGTCAAGGTCCATTGTTTCCATGGTATCGTTAGTATAGAATTGAATGTAGGGCTTCATAGGTAAGTGGAGGAAAGTAGTGCCAGCTGCTCCTGCTTTTGTAGGAACATTAGTGCTAAGAGTACCAATTTGGTTAGAAGAAGAAGTAATTCCTTTAACAGCAGCTAAGCCGCCACCAACAGTACCTCCAACAGCACCTCCAACAGCTTTACTAACAATTCCAACCTGTTTCAATGCTTCAGGTCCAGTAAAGTCCATAGTAGAACCAGTAAAGAAACCTTTCGTATTTCGAAGTGCCGAGCTGGCATATTCTCCAAAAGTAACATTATTTGCCGCGGCGGCGGAACTAATAGAACTTGCGGCACCAGCAATACTTAAACCAATACCTGCTACTGCGGCTCCAACAGTAAGAGCTGTATTAATAGCCTAAGATTGTTTTGCAATACTAATTGCTCTACTATTATCACCAGTAATTGGTATATCAATGTAAGGGCTACACTCATAGTAATCATAGATTACATTACCAAAACTTATAATCCATACTCCAATATCGTCTGGCGCATTGTACTGGAACTTAATTTCTAATTCCTTAGATAGAATTTGTGTCATAGGGAGCTCGGCAAAACCGTAGAAAGGAAGCCAAACTCTACATTTACAATATTTAGAATTAATGAAGTTCTTTTCTTTACCATACCAGAACTTGCCGCCCATTGAATAGAATGAGTTAGCATTGGTAATGATGGGATATAAGTGAGTTGCATAGACTACTGTATTACCAAGTACAACACTATTTTTTAAGGTTGTTGCTTTAAGATAGAAAGGAAACCAACGATAGGAAAGAATTGCACCTAAAGGATTTGAACCGAAAAGCTAAAGTCCTTCAATAAGGTCTTTCCATGAACTTGAACTTCTCTCATAAATGTCGTCCCATACCTACTGGAAATTTTCTTTTGTCATCACATAGGTTTGCGAGCCGGCACTTGCAAGAGAAAAACCAGGAGTTGATGGGAATATAGGATTACGGTCTTCTTTTGGTCTTGGTCTATCCTTTTCTGTTGGGTCAACCTTAGAATCTTCCTAAAGGTTCTTACTATTGAACTGAATTTGGTCTTTGTTTGCAACGCCTTTACTATAATCTCCGTGGGTTACGCCCTCTTCATCCATAAGACCAAGCATTATGGAATTTTCTGTAAATGACGGACGTGTTGTAGGAGCTGTAGTATCAGTAAAGAAAAGACCTAAATAGGCGGCAGATTTTCTAAAATATTCTTTTACCGCGGCAATTGTTGGAGCAATTTCGTCCCATTTTGTTGCACTTACATAGGTGCCGCTACTTCCAATTTGTACAATCTTTGCCTTTTTATCAATTACCATATAGGCAACATTATTAATACTTAAGGTATCACTTGCAGTAGCTGAGCCATTGGCACAACCAAATATGTTTTGAAATCTTCTGCTTTTTGTAGTAGAATATACGTCCCAAGTTGACAAATTAATTTCTTCGCCGCCTTGCCGCGTAAGAGTAATGTCTTCTGTTAATGGAAGGAAGCTTGCGGCAGGTTTAGCTCTATCATATTCATAAGTTCCTATACTCGGAATTTGTCTTCTTCCATCGGCATCGTAGCTATAAGGAACGACCATTACACATCGAATGTAGGGATGGGTTGTATATCCAGTATCACAATAGTCCTCTAAAGTAAAACCCTTCTTAACACCATTAACAGTTTGAGAAGCAGATACTTGTATTTCTAGCAAATATGCTTTGCCGCCAAACTTACCAACTGGAGAAAAACCTCCTGTATTAGGAGAAATTTGCACATATTTTCTGCCGTCATCAAAAGAGAATATGGGGAGTTGGTCTTCTGCTTCTGAGTTGTACCAGCTTGAACATTTGTAATAGGGCAAACTTATTGAAGAACGTTTATCTGTACTTAAATTAAAAATTTGACCTAAATCACTTTCAGGAACATACATTAATTCTCCTCTCATTAAATAGTTAACAAGAGGGACACTTCTATTTGTAAAAACTCTTCTCCTATCTTCATCTGCCTTATTAACTACGGTATAGTCTGTCCAAGGGCAATCCTCATCAACCTTTGCATAGGCAATTGAATTATCAATGTCCTCGCCGCGTTTAAGTGAATTATTAAATAAAGCATCATCAAATACGGAATAGTTACTTCCTTTTATTTTGGCGGCATAGATGTTAAATTCTTCATTTCCAGTATTGTAAAAGGGATTACCAAGAGTCCACCATTTTGAATTTATTTTCACTTATAATCGCCTCCTTATTTCTAACTTGCTCTGAAAAGTGCTTGTCCATCTGGCTCCAACAAATCACACCTATAGACGATGTCTCCCGATTGAACATAGTCACCAACTGAAATTTGTGGAGTTCCAGGAGATTCTACACCACCAATAAAACCACCAACAATTCTATCATCAGTAACAGTAAGAACCTTATATTCCTTCTTTCCATTGTAGAACAAAGAATCAACGTTAAGCGTTGCTACAATCTAGAATGCTCTTGGCTTACCAACGGCAGTCCTCAGCATGAAATGATAGCCGCCATCATCGTTCCTAAAAAACTCATTGTCCCAGTCCTCAAAATAATAAGTCTCTGTCTTAATATAGTCGCTTAAAGGATAGCAGTTATCATCCATTTCTGTAGGTTTTGAAGCACCTCTTACAAAGTAAAAAATACCAGTAAGACGGTCCTTATATGTTTGAAGAGCATCAAGAGCACAATGAATTGCAATACGTTTTGCAGTATAGTGTTCTACTTCTACAATAAAGAAGTATTTGCCGAGCTCTGTATCATAAATATAATTAGTGTTTGCTGGCATAGCAGCGTCTAAAATATAGGTAGTTTGAGTCTCTGAATTGCCGTCTGTTGCTTTAAAATAAGCAGTAGAGCCTAATTGCGTTAGTGTTTTGTTAAGCTTATTAGGAACATCTGCCACATTGTAAAACTTAAGCATTTTATAATCGCCTCCTTATTTTAATTTAATTAAAGGCACCTTGGTTAAAAGATGCCTTTATAATTAAATCAACTTAACGCCCCTGCGGGGCTTTTGGGGAGCTGTTGTTCCGCCCTTCGGGCTCCACAACGCACCCCTTAATCTTAACCCTTAAGGACCAGGTGTCTCGGGGTCTGCAATTATAAATACAACACAGTTTTCAGCTGTATCATTCATGTAAGAACAATCAAACTTGTAGAAATAATTCCAGTACTCAGCCTTAGGATTATAAATACTTGTTGTTCTATAGTTCTCATTACAAATAAGAGCAGCTTCCTCATCAAACATAACACCAAGGATACCTGACTGATTAACTTCATGTGCCTTTCCATCAGCATCAAGAGCCTTAAGATTAATGGTACTTCTATCAGCAAATGTGTTAGTTGTACCAGAGCCCTGCCAATAAGAAACTTCTGAATAGCCGTCAAGTGTTACGAATTCCTTGTTATAAGTATCTGCGTAAAGATAGAATTCAAGGTCCTTTGCGAACTCATTAAGAACAACAAACTTAAGTCTGTCTTCAGGTGTGAATGTTACAAAACCATCGTTATTATAGAGCATACTTGCTCCCGTAAGGTACTTCTTATACATTAGCATCTCTTTTGCGGCATATCTAAGAAAGTCAGGGTCTTTAAGACAAGTTGCAGCTGTAAGAGTTTTAGTAAACTCTGTATTATAAGAAGTAAGAAGATTAACAACGTTGTTCTTCTTAGCAATCTTAAGACCAATGAGGTTGTTAATAGTTCTCTGAGCCATAGCATCTGTACAAAGTGTCTGCTTCATCATAATTCTGTTCTCAATCATAGACATAAATCTATTCATTTCCTGCGGCGAACGGAAAGCTTCCTTAACCTGTTCCTCAGCAAGAGTAATGGGGACTTCAAACGTAGTCTTTGAATTGAAGAACTTAGCAGAAACTGAAGGCTTGCTTATAACAAAGGGGTCAACTGTATCACCATTATTAAGGTCAGCAAGAGTCCAAGTTTTATTGTCTTCAGCGTCCGGCATATCACATCTAACCTTTTCAAGAACTGAACCATATTCCCAGCTGTCTTTAAGAATATCAGGTGCCTGACTTGTATAGACCCTATCGACAAAGATTACCTTACCAACCTGGTCAATAAGCTTTCTTGTGAAGTTGTCAAAATTATCGCCAAAAACACTTGTACCTGTAAGAGCCTTACCTACATCGACAATATTACTAAGGTCTTCCTGAACGATAGCAGATTCGCCAATCTGCTCCTGATTAATAACTGTATTGAGTATTGTTGCAATCTGTTTTACTTTCATTTTCAAATTCCTCCTTTTTAATTAAATTTCTCTCTCAATGAGTAGAACGTCATCGAGGTAGATTTTTAGTTTTGTTTTGGTTGTCTTTTGTCCTGGAAACACTGTTCCACGCTGGAAGGTCTTGATATAATTATTACCAGAAACCTCCGAACCGAACCAATGATTATTGCTATATGGTTCTGTATCTCTAGTATCAACGTGAGTGGCTCCATTCATAAGACCTATACCGCCAAAGCCAACTCTTTCAGCTGCTTCAGCTATATCTTCAGCAGAGTAGTAAGAACCATCCTGCTTTTGAACTTTGATATCTGCCGCCATACCTTTTGTATGTGCATCGTTTCTATAGCCGCCAACTCTAACTGAACAATTAGGACAGCGATAGCCACTTGTTATATAAATAGCCTTTGCTTTCATAAGTGAATGCATTTCCTCAAGGCGGCGAATTAACAATTCTGATATTATGGCTGATTTACCACAAGTTTTACAATTAAACTCGCTTGAATTGAAGTGAGCACTAAGATTTCCCATTTTAATTCCTCCTTTAACTTAATTACAACCAAGTGGACGTTAACCTTAACCTTAACCTTAACCTTCTATCTACAATGTAATCTTTCCTATCCTCTTCTATAATAATTATATCACATTTTAACGTTAAAGTCAACAATTTGATTAAATAGAGTTAAAAGCTTGACTTCAATATAATTTTATAATTCTGCATATATAATCTTAAAAAATTAGAGGAATAAGAGAGGGAAATATAGGATAGATAAGGATGCGCTGCGTAGGACAGCGACGCGAGAAGCAGC
>OBCM01000114.1_pt1 | contig 12422 bp, 10 predicted proteins | sample 1495921 | NCBI WGS metagenome assembly OBCM01 (sample SAMN03418274, study PRJEB22391) | human gut metagenome | biome: human-gut; feature: organic feature; material: feces | host: Homo sapiens | place: Tanzania | collected 2013-01 | reverse complement strand
TGTCCTATCTGAATCAGCCTGCGGCAAGCGTTCATACCATTCTGGCGTTGATATGGCCTGTCCTCAGGGAACTCCGGTTTACGCCGCTCTTGGCGGAACCGTAACTTCTGTAGGCTACAACAATGTTTATGGAAATTATATTATTGTAACTCATCATTCCGGATACAAGACATTGTACGGTCATCTTTCAAAGCAGCTTGTAACGCGTGGAAAATGGGTCGACACAAACTCCAGGATTGGTCTTGTAGGAAGCACAGGATTGAGCACAGGACCGCACCTTCATTTTACAGTCTATAAATTCGGAAAAACTGTAAATCCTGCCGGACTTTGGAAGTAATCTGAAGATAAAACTTTCCGCATCAGGAAATAGTTTTTGCGACAGTTGAAATTTTTTTAATAAAAAAGTCTATGTGGCTGCATACAAATACCGCGCAATAAGCCGTCACGCAGCCTGCGATTGTAAGGGCATACCAGATTGAAAGCGAACGGCTCTGCATATCTTGCATAGGTGTAAGGGAACTGAAGAGCAGCGCAATCATAAGGATTCCGCCGATAATCCATCCGATGAACGGAAGCGGCTTGTAAAATTTATCTTTTTTATCGATGTTTATTTCTGAAAGAACTTTCTGGATTGAAGCGTCCGTAACAGGAGTTTCAATTTTTAGAGGAGCGGAGATTTCTTTTTCAGCCATCTTTAAAAGCTTGATTTGCATCCTGCATTTTTTGCATCCTAAAAGATGGAGTGAAATTTTTAAAGGAACACGCTCTCCCTTGTCCAGCATAAGGTACTGATTCATAAAATTTTCGCATTTTTCATTCTTATTTTCCATAGTAGTTCTCCAGCTTTGTTTTTAGTATTTTTTTTGCCCTGAAAATGTGAGATTTTATTGTATTTACCGGAAAGTCTGTGATTTCACTTATTTCCTGGTAAGGAATGTCGTAGCAGAAATACATTTCCACGCAGATTTCATATTTTTCCGGCAGTTCCTTGACGGCTTCCCTGATGGCTTGCATGGTTATTTTGCGGATTTGAATTTCTTCCGGCGATTTTGATGAAAAATCAGGTAGTGTTGTCTCGTCTTCAATCGAAAGTGATTTTTTTGCCCTTTTTACGGAATTAATGGCTGTTGTGTAGGCGATTTTCATCAGCCATGTTGAAAACATTGAATTGCCCTTGAAAGTGTCTAAATGCGTAAAAACTTTGATAAAAACATCCTGGACAAAATCTTCGGAATCCGTTTCGTTGTGAAAAAAACTCTTTCCAAAATTAAATATTCTTGTCTTGTAAAGCGTCATAAGCTTTGCGAACGCGTCTTTGTTGCCGGCTAGGACGCTCTTTACAAGGTGAAAATCTCTTTTTTTTATACGTTCTCTTTCGAGCTGCTCAAGCATTTTCTATCTGTCAGTTCAGTCTTTTTTATGAAAATCTGGATATGCGTAGAAAAATATAAGAAGGCAGATTCCTATTGCCATAGGCAGAAGTCCGCCCAGAATTGCATAGGAAAATCCGTCTATGATTGCAAAGACCGCGGTAAGAATAAGCCCGATTCCTGTAAGCAGCAGTCCTGTTAAGAACGAAAAAGCAGCGTAATTGAATTTGTTCGGAACAAAAGTTCCGGTTTTTATCTGGAGCTTTGTTTCATGATGCTTCCACAGAATATAAAAGAAAAGAATTAACGCTCCAAAGCAGATTCCTACAATTGGAACGATTGAAATTATTACCTGCGCCGCGGCGGATGTTATCTGGTTCATATTTATCCTCGCTTTTTTAGACACTGAATTATACAAAATGTTGCAGAAAAAATATATTTTTGGCTTGGAATTTTGAGTTTTTCTGCAAGGTTATTGAAAGTATGTTATAATCTTATAGAGGAGACATGATAAAAATTACATCCTTGTAATTTTATCTTTGCAGTTTGCTTAAGCGTTGCTTTCATAAACTGTGATTCTCGCCATCCGTGGCTAGCCACTAATCCGGAGTTTTTATGAGTTCGTCGCGATGAATTTCAGCCCATTTGTCAAATTTTTATATACTCACTCTTACACTAATCCGGAGTTTTTATGGGAGACGAAAATGCCGTGTATTTCTAGTTTTTATGGGCTTTTAATTTATATGTATGGTGATGACCATAATCCGCCGCATTTTCACATCAACTACGGTGGGAAATGGTCTGTATGTGATTTTGATGGAAATATTATTGATGGCGAGTTGCCTTCTTCAAAACAAAAACTTGTAAGCGCTTGGGCTGAAATTCATCGCGACGAACTAGTGGCAAACTGGGAGCTTGCAAAGAACAAGGAAAACTTGGTAAAAATTCTTCCGTTGCAATAGGAGTTTTTATGGCTGCTATTTGGACTGTAAAAAATGTAAAACCGCTTAATGAATACAAATTGCTTCTCACGTTTGAGCATGGAATAAAAAAAATTTTCGACATGAAGCCATACTTGAAATATCCTATGTATAAGCCTCTTGCGGATATTTCATTGTTCAATTCTGTGTGTACGAACGGTCAGACTGCCGTTTGGAATGATGATATCGATATTGCGCCGGAAACTTTATACAAAAACGGAATTTTGTATGAAGGATAGATATAAAATACATAGAACCAATGATTGAAAACTGAAAATTCTAATCCAAAAAAATCAAGTCTTCAAAATAGATGTCCTGGATTTTGTTCAGCACAAGAATTCCGTTCAGTTCTGATAAAAGCTCGGTTTTTATTTGCGTCTCAGATTTTGACTTCAGCAGGGAAGCTGTTCTTGCGGAAAAATAATTCACGAAGACCGATTTTATCATTGCATTCTTGCGCGAAAGCTCCTCAAAAAATTCATTGTCATCTTTTGTATACGAAATAAGCGGCGTTAAAACTACCGTTGTACCGGATTTCTTGTCTTTTTCCGGGGCTGTTGCGGCCCGGATTCTTCCAAGGTTTTTATATGAGTAAAGAGTGTCTTTTAAAGGTTTCTGAGGCTCGGCTTTTACGACTGGAACTGCCGGTGATTTTGCTTTTACCGCAATAGTTGTTCCCAAAATTATCAGAAAAAGAAAAACCGCCACCGCCACAAGAATCTTATTCAAAGTAATATTTTCAACCAACGCCCTGCAAAAATTTTTCATTTATCTTACCTGAATATTAATATACAATAGTTTTAAGAATTTATCACATAAATAAACGTAAACTTATTGATGAATATCAGAGTTTTTTGTTTTGAAAATATGGGATGGGATAAAATGAAATTTTCGCTGCCTTTTTTGTTTTTTCAGCTTTTATTTTTTTCCTGCAATAAATTTTCTGCTGCATTGCCTGATAAGAATATTATTTCGGAGAATGAGGCAAAAGAAATCGTTGCAAAAGAAATCGCGGAGTCTGATTATTATCAGCAGTATTATGTTCTTGATTCCGAAAAATTTGATAATCGTGTATATGATATAACATGGGGTGAAACTATTCTTGTAAATGTTGTGCCGGATGGTAAAATTTTCAAAAAAGAAACAAAGTATTATATTCTAAATGGAACTCTTCCTTCTGGTCAGGTTTTGGCGGCTCAAACAGTTGATGCATATACAGGGGAACTTTTGGATGGAGTTTCATTGCTTGAAAATGGTTCTGATGAATTGAAAATAATATCAAAAGATGAGGCTGAAAATTATATGTCTCGATTGGCGTATAATACTAAAAATATAGAAGTTGTCTATTATTATGACGGAACTGGATATACTATAGACCCTATTTTTTGCTGGAAATATTGTATAAATACAAAATCTTCACGTTCTGTGTTCAATAATACATCAAAACTTAGTGACTTTATTTTTATTGATCCTTGGCAAAATTTAAAAGATAAAAGCATTGATGTTTCGGGCACAAATTCTTTTTTCTCGAAATTTAATTATAATCATAGAGCATATAGAATTTCTTCTAGTGTTGAAAATGAAAATTACAGAAGTTTGAATTCAAAAAATAATATCAATTTTGAAACTGTTGATTAAATTTCTATGTTGAATTTATCATTCAAGAAATACCAGAAACCTGCCGATATACAATTGGTATAGTAGTTTTATTTTGATTTTTAGGGAATTTGATGAAATCAGGAATTAAAACTGCTGTAAGTCTGTTGATTGCCATTTTTATTTTTGGCGCGCTTGCGGTCGCTTCTTCCCTGGGGCTTTTTGCTTCTGTGGAGCGGCAGTTTTATGAGCCGGCGCGTTTAAAAGTCATAAATGAAAAGCTGGATTCAGTCGCGGACTGCAGCAATGAATACATTCAGAATCTTCTCAATATTTTTGGTGCTGAAAAAGACGGTTTTTTGAGCCACGAAAGCGTTCTTTCTTTTGCGGGTCAAAATCCTTCCGCGGAAGCGCTGCGCCTTTTTGAATCCCTAAAGGAAAACTGCGCCGGACTGGAAGGTTTTAGAATTGTTGATTCCGCCGGAAAACGCGTTTTTTACAGTTCTTTCCGAGGCGATTACGTTATAAAGACAGAAAAAGGTGTTCAGCGCCGCATTTATTCAAACTACGCAAATCTGCAGACGAAACACGGAAAAAACGAGCTTGAATATCCGCTTGTCTCCGCGTTTGAAAACGAAAGCTATGAAAATCTTGAGGCAGAAAATGAAAACGCCGGAAGCGCGCAGGATTTGCCGCGGATTATTTTTGACGGCGACGAGCAGCGGTTGATTTTTTCCTATAAAATCCAGACTCTGGATGAAAAGCCTGTTTTCTGCAGCGCGATTTTTTACGTGAATCCAGTTGATTTTGCAAATCTTCTTGTTGAAAATCACGTTGTTTCTGTAAACGAGCCGATTTCTCTTGTTTCTTCTGCGGACGGAAAAAACGGCGGATTTGTGTTCGGGCTTCCGAATGTTGGAAAAAATATTTTTGCTTCTGAAATCTTAAAAAAGTGGAATCAAGGCGTTTTTGGACCTGATGAGATTGTCGCCTCGGCTGCTTCAAAAATCGAAGGAATCTCCGTGCCTGTCTCTGAAAATTCCTCGCAAGAATTTGAGCCGGAAACCGCTTCCGAAAAAAAAGATTCAGAAAAAATGTCAGTCCTGCCTTCCGCAGGCAGTGAAAAAAATATTTCCTGGAGCCTTATTTCCAGCCGGAACGCAAAATTTCTTCACGTTGGAGGAATTTTTTCCAGCGAAACGCTTAAAATGCCGTTCTATGTTAGGATTCTTCTTTTTGTCTGTGCGTTTGTAACGGTTTGCCTTATTGTCGTGATATTTTTTAACATCCGGAAAGACGATTCTGTTGTTATAAAATCAAAAATCCGCGCGATTCAGATAGGTCTTTTGAACGAATATTTTGAAAAAGATGTTGACCGCAAAAAAGTTGCGGCGATGATTGCTGCCCAAAAAGATGCTCTTACCGCAAAAATAAAAAAATCGCTTGGCCGCCGTGGGAAAAAATACGGAAGCGATTTGGACGTGATTTTGAACAAAAGCTGGGAAGATATTATAACTATTCTTTCCGGCGCGGAAAAAACTTCCTGCATGGCGGAGCTTTCTTCTTCAAGTATAAAGGAAATACGGAAAATCTTTGAGGAAGTGCTTGCGACAAATACTTTAAAAGTGGAAAACCTTGAGTCCGCAAGAAAAGAAAAAAATCCACCGTTAAAAACTTCCGAGACATCTGTTTCTGAAAAATTACCTGAAGATTTGGATGAAGTTGAGGAGCTTTGTGACGCCGAGCCGCTCGAAGAAGCGCCGGAAGCGGAATCTGTGGAAGAAGTTGAGAATCTTGAAGAAATTGAACCGCTCGAAGAAGCTGAGCCTCTTGAGCCGGAGTCAGATGGCGCGCTGGAAGAACTTGAGGAATTAGACGAGCCAGAAGAGCTTGAAAATCTTGAAGAAATAGACCCTGCGGAAGAACTTTTGCCGGAACCGGAAGAACTTGATGAGGCCGAAGAGCTTGAGCCTCTCGAGGAACTTGAGGAACCGGACGAGCTTGAAGAAGTTGTGCCGTCTGAAACTATTGAACCCTCTGAATGTGCCGAGCCGTCTGTTGACATTGCATTTTTTGAAAACCCGGAAGAACTTTCGGAAGATGAAACCGAAAAAAATGAGACTCTTTCCGGTTCGATTGAAATTTCCGGGTGCGAGCAGAAATTCTGCACAAAGGACAACAGCGTAAGTTTTGTTCCTTCTGAAAACTGCGACCGAAGAAAATTTGAAGGTTCTGAACCGCTTGTTATAAGCGACAGCGCAACGCCGTTGAAAAACGATTCCGACGACGATGTTGGAAAAGATTTTGTTATTTATAGACCGTTTGATTTTGCTAAAGAAAATTCTGAAAATTCCGATTCTGAAAGTACTGATTTTACTGAATCCGAAGAAAATGCCCGGGAAGCTCAGGACGCCGCCCCGCTGGAAGAACTTTCTTCAGAAAAGGATGGTTTTATGTTTACTACTTTCGCAGAAAATGATGCTGGCGTAACAGAATTGCCTTTGGACGCAATCGTTCTTGGAGAAGACGGAGTTTTTCATATTTCATCAGAAATTGCAAAAGTCGAAATGCCGATAGATGAAGATTTCAAGAAACTTGTGGATTCTGTAATCCGCTAAAACCAGGAATTCAGCCTGGAAAAACTCAAATTTTGCCCGAATTCTAGTCGCTGCGGACTATGCAGGTTTTTATAAGAGAAGCAAACAGATATATTTTCTTATAAATTGCAATGCAGAAGTCCTTTAGCGGAATGTCTATAAAGTGCTCCAGTTCCTTGCAGTTTGAAATCAGCGATGGCTTTGGTTTCTGCAGGTCTTCAACAAGCGCTTTTATGATTTTTCCGATTGTAACCAGATCCCTTGAACTTTCCATCACAAGATTGTATGCAGTTTCATTTGCTTCTGAAATCAGCCGGTTGATAATGTTCCTTGCGCTTGTGTCGCGCTCTGTCTTAGGAAGAAGCGTCTTTATTTTTATTCCGCTTACGGCATCGTCCGCCAGCTCATTGTCAAATGTTATAATCTTTTCAGATACGATAAGCAGGTTGTTGTAGCACTCTGAAATCTGCGTTGTAAGCGTTGCGGAAGTCCAGGTTCCGCGTACAACGATTACATCGTAAAATTCGCGCAGGTCTTTTTTTACAACTTCTATTAAAAATGTCTTTAAGTATGAAAGCGCCTGGCAGTTGTCAAAGCGGTTCAGTCTTTTCTGTTCAAAAATCGAATTCCTTGAATAAACGTAATTGTTCATAGGAATTATCTCCGTTTCTCCAAAAAGCTGAAGGGCAAAATTGTTTTCCGTGGCGGAACGCTCCTTTTCTATAAGGGAATCCACGGTATTTTCAACATCATTTTTTAATTTATCCAGATACGGCTCAACAATATTTGAATTCATGCTCTGGATGTTCGGAGCGTAATTAGGGTCGCCGGAAGAAAGTTTAATAATCATTTCAAAAATCTGCGCATTCTTTAAGGCTGAAATGCGGGCGATGATTTTTTTCCACAGGCCTAGAGAAACCGGTTCCTGTCCGCCTTTGAGTGTTTTTAGAAGTTTGATTGCGTTCGTCCAGTCGGAGTTAAACGGAACATCACAGATTGATTCAACGTAGTCCTTTAAGTCATCCACCAGATATTCCGCATTGACGTGCTCAAAATGCGGCGTTGCGGAAAAATTGTTTTCGCGGATCTGCTTGTCGAATTTTTTAAGGAAAAAATAGTAGTCGAACGTCGAGATTGCCTTGAGTGCCAGAACCTGATGGTAAAGTCCGTCTATGGCGCTTATTTTTTCAACTGTAAAAAAATCGTTCAGCTTGGAAAGTTTTTCTTCAACCTGGATTTTCAGATGGTCAAGAGGAATCTGTTTGCTCATTCCCGTTATAACCTGTTCGTTCAGGCTGTCTTCAAGGGCCCGGATTTCTTCCGGCATGGAAAAATTTATTACAAGATGCTTAAGCGTGTTCTGATTTTGAATTGAATTGAATAAATTCTGAACAGGCGCGATGCTCTTGTAAATATCAAAAAATAATTTTCCCATCGCAGGAAGCATCTCGTTTCCGTTGTATTTGTAAAATTTATTGAATTTGCTTTTTGAAAGTCTTTTTGCGATTGATTTTAGCTGCCGTTTTTTTTCTGCCTCAGAATCATTCCCGCCAAACAATGCCGACAGGATGTTTGCAAAAAATCCGCTTTTTTCTTTTTTCTCATTTACCATAGTTATATTTTTAAATGATTTTAACATACTGTCAAGAACATAGAATTTTTACAGAAAATCGGTTATATTTATATCAGGTTCAATTTCGGGTTTGTAGGAAAATGAATAAAAGCGTAAGCGAATTTACGGTTTATAAAAACCCGATTCTTGTCCTGTCATCTTAATGTCGGTGATTCCGAGAGGTATTTTATGAAAAAATCAGTTTTTGCGCTTGCTACAGGTTTTTTAACAGCGGCGATATTTGCTTACAATCCGCCTGCCGGTGGTCAGAGCATTTTTAATATTTCAAGTCCAACGCAGCTTACTTCAGCTTCTTCTGCGGCGGGCGGCGGAATTTTTTATCCCGGTCCGGATTCCGTGGCGTTTAATCCGGCGCTTTCCAGTTTTGAGGAAAGAGTCCAGCTGGATGCGAATTTTTCCGTGCTTGCAAACAAAGGCGACGGTGACTCCGGAGCGGCTTTTCAGACAGGAATACTTATTCCGATGAAAATGTTTAATTTCAGCGGACTTCTGAATGGTGTTTTTCTTGGGACAGAACAGATGGACGTTGAAAAATCCCTGAACATGAAGGCAGGCGTTTCAAAGGAAATCACAGAAAAGCTTAGCGTGGGAATTAACCTTGATACAGGATTTTTGTGGGGAGCAGGCTCTGACTGGTCTTTGGGCGCTGGAATCGGCGCGCTTTACAGGCTGGAGACATTGGGCGCGCTGAAGGACTTCCGGATTGGCGCGTCGCTCCTGAATCTTGGAAAATATTACAAAACTGGAAAAATCATCGGCATTGACGAGTCTGTTGATTCTTCGGTTTTTCCTACTTTTGTAACTTTTAAAGCCGGCGCGGGAACTAATTTCTTTAAAAATGATTCGTTCGTGTTCGGCGGTTCTTTTGACATTACTACACCATGTTTTCAAAATGCGGTGTTTGACCTGGGGCTTCAGTGCGGCATAAAGAATCTTATTTTTATCAGCATTGCTGAAAGAATTGACATTGCCGAGTGCGCCTATGGAAGCCCGGATTTGCTTCCTGCGGTCGGAATCAGCGTGAAATTCAATCTGAACGCAAAAAATAATTCATATCTTGCGGCGCATAACTGGGAAAAGAGCGAGCTGCTTGCTTCCGCGGCCTGGCAGCAAAAGTATGAGGATATAGAAGTTGTTTCGGCTGGTTTAAGGATAAAACTTGGACAGAAAGACGTTGAGCCGCCTGTAATTAAAATCTGGGATGAAGAATAATCGTCCTAAGTGGAGTTTAAAATGAAAAGAAATTCTTTTGTAAAAATCGCGGTGCTTTCCCTGATCTCTGTTTCAGCCTTGGCTTTTGCAGAACCAGGAGTTAAATATATTTCACCGAACAATGATGGTGTTCAGGACAATCTTACGATTCCGCTGAAAATTTCCGACAGGCATCTTATAAAATCATGGAGTCTTGTTGTTGAAGATTCTGATGGTAAAGTTGTGCGTACAATAGGAAACAAAGTTGCGCTTCCTGAAAAAGTCAATGCGAAGTCTTTTTTTAAGCAGCTTGTGACGCCAAAAAAGGGCGTTGCTGTTCCTGCGGCTGTTACCTGGAACGGAGCGATGGACAACGGAGAAAATGCGCCTGACGGAACTTATTATTATTATTTTACTGCCACTGACGATAACGGAAATGTTGGAAAGACAGGAAAATATGCGGTTGTGGTCGACACAAAAGCTCCGGAGATTGCGCTTTCGCAGCCTGCGGATAAGATTTTTGGCGAGGGCGCAAAGTCCGACTTTGCCATAAAGCAGTCCGGCTCAAAGGAAACAAAATGGACTGGAATTTTTAAAAACGCGCAGGGGCAGGTTGTAAGAACTTTAATCTGGGAAAATAATTCGCCAGAGCCATTTAAATGGAGCGGAACGGACGATACCGGAAAAAATGTTCCGGATGGCGTTTATTCTTACGAGGTGACTTCAACTGATGAGGCAGGAAATACTTCGGAAAATGCGGTTATTGCAAACATAATTTATTCTGCGGAAAAACCAGCTACAAACATTTTTATTGCAGGAAGCAGATATTTTTCACCGGAAACGGACTCTGTTCATTCAGCAATAAAGTTTGACGTTACTATTCCTGTTCCGGAGGCTTCTAGCGGAAACAAGCTTACCTCATGGTCGGTGGAAGTCGCCGACTCAAGCGGAAATATCCGCCGTTCCTACAGCAGCGCGAAAACTCAGGTTCCGCCTAAGGAAATTATTTTTGATGGAAAAGACGAAAGCGGAAAAATTCTGCCGAACGGAAAGTATCAGGCGGTTGTAAAGGCTTCTTACCTGAACGGATTTGAGGCCGCGCTGCTGAAGTCGCCTGAATTTGTTCTGGACACAACAAAGCCTTCTGCTCAGATTGGAATTTCTTCTACAATCTTTGGCGGAGCAGACAAACCGAACGTAAAAATTTCAATGCTTGACGATAATGCCGGAAAATATGCGGCGATTCCTGCATGGCGCGGAAGAATCTACAATGCTGAAACAGGCGCTACAGTGCGCGAATATAACTTCGGTCAGTATCTTCCGGACAGCATTTTATGGAACGGCTTTAATGCGGATGGAAAACTTGCCTCTGATGCAAAATATAAATTTGAGCTTTCCGCGACAGACTTTGCAGGAAACAAGGGTGTTGTTGTTGCTAAAGACACATTTACTCTGGATACAAAAAAGGCTACATTGCTTCTTTCTTTGAGCGATTCTGCGTTCAGCCCGAATAATGACAAGGTAAAAGACACGGTTCAGTTCCTTCCGGTATTAAAAGATGCCTCTGGAATAGAATCTTACGACCTTGTTATAAGAAATGCAAAGAATACAGATATAAGGACAATGCACGGAACAAAATCTTTGCCGGGCTCGCTTTCCTGGGATGGTAAAGATTCTTCTGGAATTGTAAGCGCGGACGGAACTTATCATGCGACTCTGATTGTAATGACGACAAACGGAAATATGATTTCAGTTGACTCCTCAAATTTTGAGCTTGATACAGTTTCTCCTTATCTTGCCGCAAGCGCGCCATGGTCTGCGTTCAGCCCGGATGGAGACGGAATTCAGGACACAATTCCTGTTACAATAACTGGATGCACCCAGGAAAACCTTTGGACTGCTGAAATCAAGGATTCAAAAAATAAAGTTGTAAAACGCTGCTCATGGAAGGGAAAGGTTAGAACCGGCGCAAAGGATTTCTTTGAATGGGACGGCTCTGACGAATCAGGAAACAGAGTTGCCGACGGCGTTTATTCAATCGTTATTTCTTCTACGGACGAAGCCGGAAACGCGTTCAGTACAACGATGTCAGGATTTACTCTTGACTCAAGGGAAACAAAGATTTATGTGACAGCCGAAAATGAAGGAATTTCTCCAAACGGCGATAAAATTCTTGACACGCAGAAATTCAATATAAAAGCTTCTGTTCCAGACGGAATTTTGACATGGAAATTTGATATCCGCAGTGAAAACGGAACTTCAGTGCGCTCATGGTCAGACAAGGACAGCGCGAACCTTCCGGCGTCAATTGTATGGGATGGACTTGACCGCGATGGAAAGGTCGCGGAGGGAACATTTACCGGTACATTGAACGTTGCATACAAAAAAGGAAACAAAGTGGATGCTGTTTCTTCTCCGTTTATCTGTACCGCAGTTCCGCCGGTTCTTAGCGTAAAAACCGCTCCTGAATATTTTAGCCCGGACAACGACGGTACGGATGATGATCTGTTTATTAAACTTAGCGGAACTTCAAAAGCGATGATAAAAAACTGGTCATTTGTGATTGATGACCCGAACGGAAAAGTTTTCTGGCAGATAAAGGGAAATTCTTCCATTACAGAAAGGATTGTATGGGACGGTCTGAGCAATACGCAGAAAAATGCGAAAGGCTATGCTGAACGCGTACAGTCTGCGATGGATTATCCGTATACTTTCACAGTTTCTGATAACCTTGGCATGACAAGCGTTGTAAAGGGAGTTATTTCTGTTGATGTTCTTGTAATCCGCGACGGCAATGTCTTAAAAATGGCAGTTCCTTCTATTATATTCCGCTCAGACAACGCGGACTTTAAGACTTCAAAAGAAGTCGCCCGTGGACTTGACCCTGCGATTGCGGCAAACAACGAACGAGTCCTTAAGCGAATTGCGGAAATCTTGAATAAGTTCAAAGATTACAAAGTTACGATTGCAGGTCATGCGAACCGTCTTACAGATCTGGAGGCGGAAGAAACGGAAGACAATATGCGGCCAAATCCATCTGAGCAAATTGAAAATC
>OBCM01000106.1_pt1 | contig 12683 bp, 10 predicted proteins | sample 1495921 | NCBI WGS metagenome assembly OBCM01 (sample SAMN03418274, study PRJEB22391) | human gut metagenome | biome: human-gut; feature: organic feature; material: feces | host: Homo sapiens | place: Tanzania | collected 2013-01 | reverse complement strand
ACCACCATCTTCTTCTGTGAAAAAAGACCGAGAAAATGGCGGCTGCTCCACAAGCCGACCCCGACTCCCACATCACTTACCAAGAAATCACAGGTGAGGAAGCCGAAGCCATGATGAGAGAGCACATGGCTGAAATGGAAAAGATGGAGAAAATCATGGAAGAAATGATGGCTGGCGATCCATTTGCCGACATGGACAGAATGGAGGAAATGATGGGTAACGAAGAATTTTCCACCCCCCCACCCTCTTATCAAGAGCACAAGCATAAAGCCGCCAAATCGGGCGAAATCCGCTTGGCTGGCTCTGTGGGGAATGGCCATTTCGTGATGGTGCTCAACACCAAAGACCCAAACAATATCACCGGCACCGCCGCAACCGTGGTCGGAGGCAAAGAGCGCACACAGTATCGCCTGCTTGGCATTGGCAACGGCAGAGACCTCACAGTATCGGTATATGACAAGAAAAATAAAATCGTAGGCACCCTGAGCGGCACCTACGATGGTTATGAATTTTCTGGAGTTTACACTACCGACGATGGGGAGTCCCCATTCAGAATGATGGCACAGTAATGGAAACTTTTTTAGCACACGCTGTCGTTAATGATACGACCGTCTAATTTCTCTGCCATTTTTCGCCAATCCTTGCTGCGCAAGTAGTCCTTAATAATTTCTGCGTGTTCGAGGTGGTGAATGTCGGAACCAATCATATCTACAAGTCCTTGCTTCACGAGCCATCGGGCTGTATCTTGCACCGAATGACCGTAATAGCCTGTGAGCGAAAGGATGTTGAGCTGGAACTTCACGTTGGTGCGGTGCATTTTCTCGTAGCGTTCGCGATTGTGTCCGTAATAAGAGTAACGTTCTGGGTGGGCGAGAATTGGGTAATATCCTTTACATCTCAACTCAAACATCATCTGTTCCGACCCAATCAGCTCTTGTGCAAATGAGTTTTCAAGCAGCACATAGTTTCCCGGCATGGGAATCACATGGCCAGCGGCATACTCTTTCTGCCAATAGTCGTCAATTCGATATTCCGCCGAAAGATGCAATTCCACATCAAGCCCTGCCTCCTTCACCGCTTCTTTAAAAATGGCGAAAGCAGCGTTGAGGGTTTCAGGAGTGTTTTCGAAAGTTTCGGAAGTGACGTGTGGCGTTAAAATCACACGCTTGATGCCCATATCCATATCTGCTTTCAGCAATTCGATGCCGTCTTGAATATTCTTTGCGCCGTGGTCCACTCCGGGCAATATATGGCAGTGTACGTCAGTATGGTAAAAGAGTTTTACGTCCTTATTATTTCTTTTGAATATATTAAACATATTAATTTCTGGTTTATCTCACAATTTGCAAAGTTAGTGCTTTTTTGGTTGACCGACGCAAAAAAGGTTCACAAAAACAAAAATTATCACTATCTTTGAAAGAAAAAAACAAAGACATGCTTAACATTGCACGACCATTACTCCTATTGGCGATTTGCTGTAGTTTCATCAGCAATTCGGTTGCTCAAGAAGAAAACGTAAAAGTGTCAGCCGACACCCTTAACGCAGAGTGGCAAAGCACCATTCTCGCCGCCATCGACTCATTCCCTGAACGAGGCGGCTACTACACAGGAGGCAAACCCAACGCCCTGTTTGCCAACACCACTTGGCAAGGCTTGCACGCAGCATACCAAATGGGAATGAACGACCGCAAACCGTATTTCTGCCCAGAAAAAGCCCAACCGTCGTTCTGCTCCAGCGCCACATATTCGGCGCTTGTCAAGGCTCTCACAATGTGGGATAAGCAAGGCGTAATCAGCACCGAAGCATGGCGAAACATGAAGCCTTACGTGGGGATTGCCGACGACATCAACACCGAGGGCATCGGTCAAGACGATGGCGAAGGATTCTGGGGAAGAGCCAACGCCAACGGCCCTTCAATCGCCGTACTCATTCATGAGTTGAAAGCCGGTTACAGTTTTACCGCCTATCGTGGAGCGAAAACGCTGCGCAACAAAGAGTCGGAATCGGAAACATACCTCACCGACGATGAATGGAGAGCCGATTCGGTGTGGCAACACGCCATGAAGGGCGACTTCATGAAAATTTTCTGGAACAAAAATGAATCGAAAGGCAGCGACTGTGGTGCCATTATCGGTTGTAACGACGTGAAAGGCGACGACCAGGAAGCTGGCCACAGCGTGATTTTCATGGGCTACACTCCCGACGGAAAAGTGACCTACTGGAGCAGCAACGGTCCTGGAGAGCACCCCGAACTGCTGGGCTACAGCATTGGCACTTGCGACAAGACCGACATTCAACGAGTGGTGTTCACGCGTATCACCCACCCCGAAAGATTCAACGAGGTGAAAAACATCGCCCCCAAAAACGTGAACCAATACCTCTACGACCTCAACGGCAAGAAGCACAGCAACACTGCTGAACTGAAAAGCCAATGCGGTATTAAGTAACCAATTTCAAAATTGACTAAAAACGGAATAACAAGAAACAAATGAAGTATATAAAGGATTTTCGACAGGAATATTTTTTGACTGCGGCAGAATGTAATCCCGAAAAGGAGATGCCGCTATCGCTGGTGATGACTAAAATCATTGAGATGGCCACGCTCCATGCCAACTCTTGGGGTGTAGGGTATGCCGACATGATTCGGAATAATGAAGGTTGGGTGCTTTCTCGCGTCACCATCGAAATGCTGCGCTACCCGAAAGTGAACGAGGCATACACCTTCACCACATGGATTGAGGACTACAACCGCCATTTCTCGCAACGCAATATGGAAATCACCGACCATAACGGCGAGGTGATAGGCTACGCGCGCACCATTTGGATGGTGATTAATTTTGCCACAAGGGAGAGTTCCGACATCAGCCAATTGAGTTACCTTCGCGAGAACATCAGCACCCACGAGTGCCCTATTGCACCACAAGGCAGACTCCGACAAATCACAAACGGAAAAACCACAGACTACACTTTCAAATACACAGATTGCGACGTGAACCGACATGTGAACACGGTGAAATACCTCGACTTGCTCCTGAATCAGTTCACTTTGGAGAAATACGACCAAAATTTTGTGAAACGACTGGAAATCGCATTTTTGAAAGAAACGCTGTTCGGAACCACAGCACAAGTCAACTGCGACGACAGCGACCCAATGGACTGCAAATTCTCAATAGATGTCGATGGCACAAGCCATGTGAAAAGCAGAATCGTGTTTAGCCCTCGAGAATAGCCGCTCCGTCCACATTCACGATGCGTGCTTTCAAAGCAGGCATTTTGTCGGCATCACATTCGAGTGTCATCACACAGTCGTTGTCGAACTGCTGGTCGATCACCTTCACAGGCTCCGACTTCACGATTTTCATCATATCGTTCATGCAAAGGTATGAGAAATTAAAGGTGACGCGCGCTTGCTCGTGGCACTCCAAAATCTCGGCATTCTCAATGGCAAGGCGAGCAGCCTCGCGATATGCCACTATCAAACCCGATGTGCCCAACTTGATGCCACCGAAATAGCGAACCACAGCTATCACAATATTAGTGAGCCCAAACGAATTGATTTGCCCTAAAATCGGTTTTCCTGCCGTGCCTGAAGGCTCTCCATTGTCGCTTGATAAATACTCATTGCGCTCGGTGCCAATCATATACGCCCAGCAGCAGTGCCTTGCGTCGTGATATTCGTTGGATATGGTTTTCACCACCGCTTTAGCCTCTTCTGCCGTGCTCACAGGCACAGCAAAAGCGAGAAATTTACTCATTTTCTCGGTGTATTTCGCTTGCGAACGCTCCTTTATGGTTTTATAAAAATCACTCATTACGGGTGCAAAGTTACGCAACAAAGCGTTGAATTGCAAATCACTAAAAATTTCCGCCAATTTTATTTCATTGGCGGTGTGGTAAAAACCGCAAAATTTGCGTAACTTTGTGCGATGTATGCAATCATACACACAACAACAAACAATACTATAAACACATTAAATTTACTAACATTTAAAACAAGAATTAATTATGAGTCAATGGTTTGAAACAAAGGTGAAATATGATAAGACAATGCTCGACACAGGTGCCATCAAATCGGTAACTGAGCCATATCTCGTAGATGCTCTCTCTTTCACTGAAGCTGAGGCACGCATCACAAAGGAAATGGAGCCATTCGTATCGGGCGAGCTCACCGTGACAGCCGTACGCAAAGTGCGCTTCGAAGATGTGCTTTACCACGAAGGCGGCGACCGCTGGTACAAAGTGAAAATCAACATGATTACTATCGACGAAAAAACCGGCGCAGAAAAGCGCTCAGCAAGTTTCAGCCTTGTTCAAGCAAGCGAATTCAAGTTGGCTCTCGACTACTTCCTTGAGGCCATGAAGAGTGTGCTTTTCGATTTTGAAATCGTGAACATCACCGAAATGGCATACATCGACGTGTTTGGTGCCGACCTTGGTGGTGGAAAAGTGGAAGAATAATGACAAGCGTTGCTGAACATATTATAAAAATTAAATCGGAGTTGCCCGACGGTGTGAACCTTGTGGCTGTTTCAAAGTATCACCCTATTGAACAGTTGCAGGAAGCCTACACCGCTGGGCAACGCCTTTTTGGCGAAAGCCATGCGCAAGAACTGGTGGTAAAAGCCCCTCAAATGCCCGACGATGTGCAGTGGCATTTCATTGGTCACCTTCAGCGCAACAAAGTGCGTGCGATTATGCCTATCGTGTCGCTGATTCACAGTGTGGACAGCATCCGCCTGCTCGACACCATCGAGAAAGAGGCGAAGCGAATTGGCAAAGTGGCAGATGTGCTTCTCCAGCTCCATGTGGCAAAAGAGGAGGCGAAAAGCGGATTCGCCATCGACGAACTGCTCTCGCTGGCACGAAACGGCGAATTCAAGAAATACGAGAATGTGAGATTCCGTGGTCTGATGGCAATGGCTACATTCACCGACGACGAATCCATCATCAAAGCCGAATTTGCATCGGTTGGCGAAACCTTCCGAACTCTGCGCAACGAAAACATATTCCCCACCGACACCTTCACGGAAATAAGCATGGGAATGAGCCACGACTGGCACTTGGCAGTGGCAGAAGGGGCAACTTTGGTGCGTATCGGAACAGAAATTTTCGGCGAACGCCAATATTAGGGATAAAAAAACTATTCCATTTCAAAAATTTAATGTACTTTTACATTATCTTCTATAAGAAAAAAAACAAACATTAATAATAACTACTTTAAACAAAACTAAATTTCAAATGGCACAAAAATCTAAACAATGGGCAGCGATTATCATGATGATTGCCCTCTTTGCGATGATTGCCTTCGTGACCAACTTGTGCTCACCAATGGCTACTATTGTAAAGAACCAGTTCGGCGCATCGGAATTGGAAGGACAAATCGGTAACTATGCTAACTTTATCGCATACTTGGTGATGGGTATTCCAAGCGGTATGCTTATCGCTAAATTAGGTTATAAGAAAACTGCTTTGCTCGCCCTTATCGTGGGAATTGCTGGTATCTTTTTCGAATACTTAAGCGGCGTGGTTGGCAGCTACGTCATTTATTTGGTTGGTGCATTTATCAGCGGCTTGTGCATGTGTATGCTCAACACCGTGGTCAACCCTCTTCTCAACGTGCTTGGTGGTGGTGGCAAAACCGGTAACCAACTTATCCAAATCGGTGGCGCAGCCAACTCAGCAGCAGCCGTTGCAGTTTATATTCTGATGGGTGCTCTCATCGGCGAAGTGACCAAAAGCACAGGTATCTCCGACGCTACCCCTGCCCTTATCATCGCTGGTGTGATCTTCGTTATCGCATTCGTGATTCTTCTTTTCACCAAGATCGAAGAACCCGAACAGGCAAAGGTGGAGCTCAGCCTTATCACTGGCGCATTGAAGTTCCGCCAACTCTCTCTTGGTGCTCTCGCTATCTTCCTGTATATGAGCGTTGAGGTTGGTACACCTACCTACATGATTTCATACTTGCAGACTCCTGAAGTGGGCTTGTCGGCTGGTGTGGCAGGTTTGATTGCTTCGGTATATTGGCTGATGATGTTCGTTGGCCGTTCAATCGGTGGCAGCATTGGTGGCAAGGTAAGCAGCCGTGCAATGGTTAGCACCGTGGCTACAGCCGCTATCGCACTCCTTCTCTTCGGTATCTTCGCACCTGAAACCATGAAGGTGACCGTTATCGGTATCGACTGGGGTAACCTTGAAGTGATTTATCCACAAGTTCCTGTTTGCGTGCTCGCATTTATCCTCGTAGGTCTTTGCACCTCAGTGATGTGGGGCGGTATCTTCAACATGGCTGTTGAAGGCCTTGGCAAATACACCGCAGCCGCAAGTGGTATTTTCATGACCATGGTATTCGGTTGCGCAGTCATGGTAGGTTTGCAAGCCATGGTTGCCGACAAGGTTGGCTACCTCTACAGCTACTTCATTCCTGTGGCTTGCGCTGGTTACATTTTGTTCTACGCTCTCATTGGCAGCAAGGTGGCTAAAAGAGACGAGTCTGCTGAATAATTTTCGGTAAATCATAGCATTATAACCGCTGTTGGCGAAAAACAGCGGTTATTTTTTTGCATTATGTATAAGTTTTTTTGAGAATTTGCATTATATTTTGTAATTTCGTAAAGTATTTAAAAAAGAAATAACTTAATACACAATATAATATAATTGATATCCATGATGAATGTTGATGTTATGAACAAGGCCGCCAACAATATTCGTGTTTTGGCAGCTGCGATGGTTGAGAAAGCAAAGTCTGGTCACCCTGGAGGTTCGATGGGTGGTGCCGATTACGTGAATGTGCTTTACTCAAAGTATATTGTAAACGACCCTTCCGACCCCACTTGGTTTGGACGCGACCGCTTCTATTTAGACCCAGGTCACATGTCACCAATGCTTTATGCAGTGCTTCATCTTACTGGCAAATACACAGTTGAGGACCTGCAAAAGTTCCGTTCATGGGGCAGTATCACTCCCGGACACCCAGAAGTTGACCCTGTGCATGGCGTGGAAAATACCTCTGGTCCACTTGGTCAAGGCCACGTGATGGCAGTGGGTTGTGCCCTTGCAGAGCGTTACATCGCCGCACACTACAGCGAGGTGTTTGCTCATAAAACCTACGCATTCATCAGCGACGGTGGTGTTCAAGAAGGTATTTCACAAGAGGCTGGCCGCTTGGCAGGTCTGCTTGGTTTGAACAACCTGATTATGTTCTACGACAGCAATGCGGTGCAACTTTCCACCGACTGCGACGAAGTGTCGAACGAAGATACCGCAATGAAATATCGCGCTTGGAACTGGAACGTGCTTGAAATCGACGGCACCGACCCTGTGGCAATCGCAGATGCACTTGAAAGCGCACAGAAAGAAGAAAAACGCCCAACATTGATTATTGGTCACACCATCATGGGACGTGGTTGCGTGACTGAAGACGGTGAAAACTTCGAAGGCAAGTGCAGCACCCACGGTAATCCATTGAGCAAATCGGGCGCAAGTTACGAAAAGACCATTGCCAACCTTGGTGGAGATATTAATAATGTGTGGGCCACATTCCCTGAAGTGAAAGAACTCTACGCCGAGCGCGAAATTGAATTGGTAGCTATCGTTGCCGAGCGCAAAGCCGCACAAGAGGCTTGGCGCAAAGCTAACCCTGAAAAAGCTAAAATGCTCGACGATTGCATCGCTGGCAAGGTTGTGGATGTTGACTACGCAAGCATCACACACAAGCCAAACATCGCCACTCGCGCTGCATCATCAAATGTGCTTGGCGAATTGGCTGTGAATGTTCCAAACATGATCGTTTCGTCAGCCGACTTGGCTAACAGCGACAAGACCGATGGTTTCTTGAAAAAGACCAAGGCATTTGCTCCACACGATTTCGAAGGCGCATTCCTGCACGCAGGTGTTTCGGAATTGGCTATGACATCTATTATTAATGGTATCGCACTGCACGGTGGTATGATTGGCGCATGTGCCACATTCTTCGTGTTTAGCGACTACATGAAGCCAGCCGTACGCCTTTCGGCTCTGATGGAACTTCCTGTGAAATTCATCTGGTCGCACGACGCATTCCGTGTGGGCGAAGATGGTCCAACCCACGAACCAGTGGAACAGGAAGCACAAATCCGTCTGTTGGAAGAGTTGAAGAATCACAGCGGCCGCAACAGTATGCTCGTGCTTCGTCCTGCCGACTCAGCCGAAACCACAGTGGCTTGGAAGATGGCAATGGAGAACACCAGCACCCCTACTGCCCTCATCCTCACTCGCCAAGATGTGACCGATATTCCTGCAGAAGAAGGCGAAGGCTATGAGGCTCGCTACAAAGCAGCCCTTCAGGCTGAGCGTGGCGGCTACATCGTGAAGACTGACAAAGACGCAGATGTGATTCTCGTGGCAAACGGTTCTGAGGTTTCAGCTTTAGTGGCTGCCGGTAAAATCATTGAGAAGGAGAAAATCAAATATCAAATCGTTTCGGTTCCATCAATCGGTTTGTTCTTGAATCAAGATGCAGCATACCGTAACGAAGTGATTCCTACCGGCAAACCTGCTTTCGGTTTGACCGCAGGACTTCCTTCTACCCTCGCTCGCCTCATTCCTAACGGGCACGTGAAGGGTCTTGACCACTTTGGCGAATCTGCTCCATTTAAGGTGCTTGACGAAAAATTCGGATTCACCCCTGAAATCGTGGCTAAGGAAATCCTCGACTATGTTAAAAATGAAAAAAAATAACTATAATTGAATTTTAATTACAAAAAGTTGGGTAATTAGAAAAAAGTATTTATATTTGCACAATAAATTGTGGAAGAATATCAAACAATTAAATATTATTTACTATCAAAAAACGTAAGTTTATGAAAAAGATTACTTTATTAGCATTTGCTTGTGCCATGTTCATGGGCAACTTTTCTGCTAAGGCACAAGAAGTAACTTATGTTGAAGATGCAGCTCAAGGCTATCTCTTCAACAAGATGCAAGACAACTGGTGGATTGAAGTTGACGGTGGTGCTGGTGTACTCATGTCAACTTGGGATGCAAAACAAGACTTTGGCAAGCGTCTCGGCCTCAAGGGTCAACTCGCCGTAGGTAAATGGTTCTCTCCACTTCTCGGTCTCCGTATCGGTGGTGAATTCAACCAAATGATGGGCGTTACTAACAAGTATGGTCTTGGCTACCGTCCATGGAACAAGTCACTTGGCAAATATGAAGGCACCGACTTGCGTCCTTCTAAGTTCAACAACATCGGTGCATTCGGTGATGTTATGTTCAACGCTACTAACTGGATTTGCGGTTACAAGCCAGGTCGTTTCTACAATGCTGTAGTTTACGCTGGTCTCGGTATGCACTGGGTATTCGAACACGAAAGAACTGGTGCTGAATCACGTGGCGACGATTGGAAATACGCTGGTGGTGAAGATGATGGTCACTCTCGTAACTTGAGCGCTCGTTTTGGTTTGCTCAACCAATTCAGCATCAACAAGAACTGGGCTATCAACCTCGACCTTCGTTTCGAAATGTTGCAAGAACACACTGATGGTCCTGGTCACAAGACTTGGAACGAATATCCATCAGCTCTCATCGGTGTTGCTTACAAGTTCAACAAGACCGAATGGAATGCTCCAGTTGTTCCTGTTTGCCCAGAAATCAAGTACACCGACGCTTATGTTGACGACCTCCGCGCTAAGCTCGAAGCTGCAAACCAAAACATTGCAAACTTGAAGAAGCAACTCGAAGACTGCCACAAGCAAAAAGCTGCTCCAGTTGAAGAAAAGGAAGAAGCTCCACTCGCAACTATCTACTTCCCAATCAACGTTTCTAAGCTCGTTGGCGTTCAAAACAAGATCGTTGGTGCTGTATCAGAAGTTATGAAGTCAGAAAACAGCAACTACGTTCTTACTGGTTGGGCTGACAACTACACTGGTAACGACAAGATCAACACTCGTCTCCGTAAGGCACGTGTAGCTACAGTTAAGAAGAGCCTCGTTGCTAAGGGTGTAGAAGCTAACCGCCTCGATGAACAAATCAACGATGGTAACCTTACTAACTACGGTGCAAAGTGCGCTTCACTTGACCGTGCAGTTACTATCTACCGCGCTAAATAATCTATACATTATATAGCATACTGAAAAGGTCTCGCGAACCGCGAGGCCTTTTCTTTTTTACTTATTATACCAAAATGGACAAAATAGAATAAAGAGGACGATTGCCTTTTGGCAGTATAGCAAATTTTAGCGAACTTTGCAGCCGAAATGAAAGAATCAAAAAAAGACATATTATTAGCAAAGATTAGAAACGGAACACCTGTAACGCGCACACAGCAGCTCCACCTCGCTGCCCTATTGAGTGTGCCTGCCATTATGGTGCAACTGTCATCTATCATCATGCAATATATCGACGCATCGATGGTGGGACAATTAGGTGCCAACGATTCTGCTTCGATTGGCTTGGTGGCAGCGTCGCTGTGGCTTTTCAGCGGCATCTGTAATGCTGCCACAGCAGGCTTCAGCGTGCAGGTAGCACACTTGATTGGCGCGAAAAAAACTAAGGAGGCGAAAGACGTATTTCGTCAATCCATTACCTGTATTCTCATTTTCTCTGCCACTCTTTCAGCCATCGGCATGGCTATTAGCGGTCATTTGCCTGTATGGCTAAGAGGCTCGGAGGAAATCCGTGAGAGCGCAAGCACCTACTTTCTGCTTTTCAGTGCGTGTATTCCACTTCTTGCGCTTGAAATGCTGGCGGCAAGTATGCTACGCTGTACAGGTAATATCAAAATACCGAGTTTGCTTAACATTCTGATGTGTGTGCTCGACATGATATTCAATTACCTGTTCATCTTCCCCACTCACGATGTCACGCTGTTTGGAATGGTGATTACGATTCCTGGTGCTGGATTGAGGGTGCAGGGAGCAGCCATCGGTACCATCATTGCGGTGACCATCACTTCGGCTTGCATGATGTATTACGCTTGCTTCAAGTCGAAAGATTTGCAACTCAAGACCGTAAAAGGCTCGTTCAAGCCCACACGCCTTTGCATCAACAAAGCGTTGAGAATCGGTTGTCCGATGGGATTGCAGCACTTGTTCATGTGCTCGGCACAAATCTTTATCACGGCGATTGTGGCTCCATTGGGCAGCATTCCACTTGCAGCCAACTCGTTTGCGGTGACGGCAGAGAGTATTTGCTACATGCCGGGTTATGGTATTGCCGACGCTGCCACCACGCTCGTTGGTCAAAGCATCGGTGCATCACGCAGAAAGTTGGCGAAGCAGTTTGCCACCATCACCGTTACGATGGGCGGCATCATCATGGGCATTATGGGCGTGCTCCTTTATATGTTCGCACCGCTAATGATGGGCATACTCACGCCTGTGCCTGAAATCATCGCACAGGGTGCCACTGCATTACGGATTGAAGCTTTCGCAGAACCGTTCTTCGCCATTGCCATCGTGTCATACGGCGTGTTTGTGGGCGCTGGCGACACACTTATCCCATGCGGCATCAATTTGGCAAGCATGTGGGGTGTGAGAATCACCCTCTCGGCATTACTTGCGCCAACTATGGGACTACAAGGCGTGTGGACAGCCATGTGCATCGAACTCATATTCAGAGGCGTGATGTACTTGATTCGACTACGTTCGGGAAGGTGGATAAAAATCAAGGAAGCACAACCAGCCACATAAACACTAAAATATTCACATCATTTCAGCCTAACGCCAAGAATAGCGGGAGCATTGGAGCTGAATGGACAAGGAAATGTGAAATAGTTTTAGTAACTTTGTAAGAAGCAATTATTTATAACACTCAACCATACAAATTAGCATGGCAACTGTTGACGACAAAAAAATCATTTTCTCGATGGTGGGTCTGAACAAGACTATCAAGCAGACCAACAAAACCATCCTCAAAAACATTTATCTATCATTTTTCTATGGTGCGAAAATCGGTATCATCGGTTTGAATGGTGCTGGTAAATCCACATTGCTCAAAATTATTGCTGGCATCGACAACGATTACCAGGGCGACGTGGTTTGGGCACCAGGCTACAGCGTGGGCTATCTGCCACAGGACCCACCACTTGACGACAACAAGACCGTACTTGAACTCGTGAAAGAGGGCGTTCAAGAGGTGGTCGATGCACTGGAGGAATATGAGGAAATCAACAAGAAGTTTGGACTTCCAGAATATTACGAGAACGAGGACAAGATGAACGAACTTTTCGCCCGTCAGGCTGAGGTGCAGGGCATTCTCGACTCTACCGACGCTTGGAACCTTGAAACTCGCCTCAACCGTGCTATGGCAGCGCTCAATCTGCCACCAGCCGACCAAAAGGCTGAGCACCTGTCGGGTGGCGAACGCCGCCGTGTGGCTTTGTGCCGCCTGCTACTCAAAAAGCCCGATGTGCTGCTGCTCGACGAACCTACCAACCACCTCGACGCTGAGAGCATCGACTGGCTGGAGCAACACCTCAACCAATACGAGGGCACTGTGATTGCCGTAACCCACGACCGCTATTTCTTGGACGATGTGGCTGGCTGGATTCTCGAACTTGACCGTGGCGAGGGTATTCCATGGAAGGGCAACTACTCATCATGGCTCGACCAAAAGTCGAAGCGCATGGCTCAAGAGGAAAAGGCTGCAAGCAAGCGCCGCAAAACTCTTGAGATCAAGCGGAACAGGGTGGTTTTACCCACAC
>OBCM01000103.1_pt1 | contig 13038 bp, 8 predicted proteins | sample 1495921 | NCBI WGS metagenome assembly OBCM01 (sample SAMN03418274, study PRJEB22391) | human gut metagenome | biome: human-gut; feature: organic feature; material: feces | host: Homo sapiens | place: Tanzania | collected 2013-01 | reverse complement strand
AAAAACCGCTCGCCTTCGGCGAAAAACCAAACTTCAGAAATCAGATTATCCGAAAACGCAAATAAAAAGAGGTCCGAATGCGTTATGTGTGGTGAAATGTTATAATTTGAGTTTGTGTCAAATAGTTATTAATGAATGTGTTATATTGATTATAGGCGGATGTGTAATATCACGCCCCTACCCAAATGTTAGTTATCGTTTTGAGAAATTTGCTGCTGTTTTTTTTACCAAGAAATCATTTTATCATCAGGGGTTTTTCGCCGTGAAACGGCGAGCGGTTTTTATCCTTGGGGCAATGTGGTGAGCCCTCGTAAGAGGGTGGCGGAGGGATTGTGTGGTTGGCGGCATGGAAACTCGTTTCCAATGACGCAAAACGCACAGTCGCACCGCCAAATGCGAAGCATTCCACATTGCTCCAAGGCTATTTTTTATTTTTTTGTTTTTTATTCCATTGACGATTCTGCAACTAAGCATAATTTATCCCCATAAATTTTCAACTGATCCGTACTCGGAGAACTCAGACATTTTTCTTTGGTGACTTTTTTTGTGTGGGGGTGGTTAGTCGTCGAGGTCGAGGGTGGTGTATTCGTGGCCGGTTAGGAGGGTCATGTAGTGGTTGTAGGTGATGAATTTGCCGCCCATTGATGTGAGGTGGGGTGTTTCGAACTGGCAGTCGATGATTGCCACGCCCTCGGCTTGCATTTTTCGTGCAAGGTAGATGAGCGCCAGTTTTGATGCGCTGGGCACGAGCGAGAACATGCTCTCGCCACAGAAGGCGTTGCCTATTCTTTCGCCATACAGTCCGCCCACCAGTCTATCGTCGTCCCACACTTCCACGCTGTGGGTGATGCCCTCGCGGTGCAGGCGTGTGTAAGCCTCAATCATATCATCGCCGAGCCATGCGCCTTCGGTCACGTTGCGTTGCGAAACGGTGGCACAGCCATGAATCACGCCATCAAAATCCTTATCCCATGTCACACGGTAGGTGTGCTTGTTTAAGAGCGTGCGCATCGAGTGCGAAATGTGAATCTCGTCGGGGAAAATCACAAATCGCTTCAGTGGGCAATACCACATGATAGGGCAGTCGGCATCGTAGGGATACCAGGGGAAAATGCCGTTGGAATAAGCCATGATGAGCCGCTCTGTGCTCAAATCACCGCCCACAGCCAGCAATCCATCGTCTTCACCGAATATGGGCTCTGGAAACCAAATATCGTCGTCGTCGAGTTGAAAAACCATAGTTAGAATTATGATTGCTTGATAGTTAATGTGCCGTTTTGCAAATCCACAGTGGCTTCGCCGCCTTTTTTCAGTTTGCCGAACAGGATTTCACGCATGAGCATGGTTTTGAGTTGCTGCTGTATCACACGGTCCATTTCGCGTGCGCCGTACTCCTTCGAGTAGCCGCTCTTGAGCAGATGCTGGTGTGCTTCGTCGGTGAGCGTGATGCTTACCGATTTCGCTGCCAGTTTGGCGTTGAGTTCACGCAATTTCTTGCCGAGAATGAGTTTCGCCATCTGCTCGTCCATATCGTTGAACACCACTATCTCGTTGAGGCGGTTGATAAATTCGGGCTTGAATGTGTGCTTCACTTGCTTGAGCATGGCACTTCCGGCTGTGGCTGTGGAAGCAAATCCCACGCTTGCCTGTGAAGCGTATTGTGCGCCGGCGTTGCTGGTCATAATCAGAATCACATTCTTGAAATGCGCCTTGCGGCCCTTGCTGTCGGTGAGCACACCGTAGTCCATCACCTGTAGCAGAATGTTGAAGATGTCGGAGTGCGCTTTCTCAATTTCGTCGAGCAGGAGCACGCAGTCGGGTGATTTACGCACGGCATCGGTGAGCAAGCCACCGTCGTCGTAACCCACATAACCAGCAGGAGCGCCAATCAGTTTTGCCACGGTGTGCTTCTCCACATATTCGCTCATGTCGAAGCGCACGAGTTTCACGCCCAATTCCTGCGCCAGCATTTTCGCCACTTCGGTTTTGCCCACGCCCGTAGGACCCACGAACAGCAGACTTGCCAGCGGTTTGTTTTCGTCGGTAAGTCCAGCCTTCGAGAGTTGCACGGCTTCCACCACGGTTTGGATAGCGCGGTCTTGACCGTAAATCACGTCTTTCATGCGACTTTCGAGCGATGCGAGGTTCTTGTTGTCGTCTTGCTTGATGGCAAGCGCGTCGATTTTCGCCACTTTCGCCAGCACCTCGGCAATTTGCTTCTTGCCGATTTTTTTGTATTTTTTCTCCTCCATTTCGGCTTGCGCCCCGGCTTCGTCGATGATGTCGATGGCCTTGTCGGGCAAGAAGCGGTCGGTGATAAACTTTGCGCTCGATGTCACTGCATATTCAATGGCGGCGGCATCGTATTTCACATGATGATACTTCTCGTAGATGGGCTTCAGACTCTTTAAGATGTGGATAGCCTCGTCGATGCTTGGTTCTTCCACATCAATGGTCTGGAAGCGGCGAATCATACCCACGCTGCGGCTGAAATTCTTATTATATTCGGTGTAGGTGGTGGCACCTATCACCCTGATTCGGTCGTCGTCGAGGTAAGGTTTCAGCAAGTCCGACACATCGCTGCCACCCTCTGCACCTTTTCCTGCCCCTACGATGTTGTGAATCTCGTCGAGATAGATGATGCAGTGTGCCTCACTTGTCACACCCTCCATAATTTGCTTCAATCGCTGCTCCATGTCGCCACGGAAGCGAGTGCCAGCCAGCAGCGTGCCCATGTCGAGCTGGTAGATTTTGCACCCTTTCAGGCGGTCGGGTACTTTACCTTCCTCAATACGGCGCGCCACGCCATACACCAGCGCAGTTTTACCCACGCCTGGCTCGCCGATGTGTAGAGGGTTGTTCTTGTCTTTTCGGCACAGCACCTGTATGGTGCGGTCGAGTTCGCGCTCTCTGCCAATGAGCGGATTTTTCTCAGCGAGGTGCTCATTGATGCATGTCACATATTTTTTCCACTTGTCGTTTTGGTGTGAGGGGCTTGAGTAGTCGTCGTCATCGCCAAACGGCAGATCCTCGTCGTCATCGTCGAAAAGTCCAAATGGATTATCACCTACACCGTTTGAATATTGGTCGTCGTATTCTTCTACACCTGTGGAGCGTTCGTGAAAATGAATTTCGGTCCCAGTCATAATCTCAAAGTCTTCCACATTGGCGTGCTTGCGAAGCAGATATGCCGCCCATGAATTCTCAAGGCAGAGAATGGCGTTGATTGCCATTGGCATATCTATGGCTTTGCGCTCAGCCATGATGGCCTGGCGCACGGCATCGGTGAAAACCTGCTGCAACTGGAAGGAAGGCTCGCAAATGTCGTTGGGTTTCGCGCCTTTCGAGTCGTCTTTCGTCGATTCCTCAATGTGCTCGTCGAGTTCATCCAAAAAATCGTCGATGTCGAAGGCTTCGTTGCACGACCACATCAAGTCTTGCATCTGTGGCAGCGTCATCATGCCGTAGAGCAAATGCTCCGGAGTGATAAAATCGCTATTTTCCACCAGCGCTTTGTGAGAGGCGAATTTCATCGCCTTGTTTAAATCGCGGTTGAATGTGATTTTCTTTTGTTCCATTTGAGTGTTATGAGTGTGTGTTTAGTTTGCTTCTTCCATTGTTATTTTCAGTGGATAACCTGCATTTTTCGCCATATTCAAGGCTTTGGACTTTCTTGTGTAAGCCACATCGTAGGTGTAAGTGCCCACAGTGGCGCAGCCTTTGCGGTGCACCGTGAGCATGATTTCCTGTGCAGCGGGCTGCGACTTGCGAAACACGGTGGTGAGCAAATGCACCACAAATTCCATAGTGGTCACATCGTCGTTGTGCAGTATCACATGAAACATTTTTGGCTCGTCAAGACTGATTCTGATCACTTCTTTCAGCGCTGAGCCGCCTTTAGTTTTTGGAGTTGGCATAGACTGTGGATTTATAGTGTCTTGTTTAGTTTTCGATATACCATTTGAAGAGTGCTTTCACCCCGTCTTCAATTTCCATTTTATGGGTCCACCCGAGGCTGTGGAGCTTCGACACATCGCAGAGTTTTCGTGGAGTGCCGTCGGGTTTGGTAGAATCGAAGGCGATAGTGCCAGTGAAGCCCACGGCTTTCGCCACGAGTTCGGCAAGTTGCTTGATGGTCACCTCCTTGCCAGTGCCCACATTGATGTGGCAGTTGCGGATTTCGCCCAGCGATGGAATGGCACCGCCACGGCCTTCGCTGCTGTTGCGGTCCACCTTACCATCGGTGCTGTTGCCAAAATGCACCGACGAGTATTTGTCGATGCCGATGATGTCGCTGAAGTTCACGTTCAGCAGCACATGCACGCTGGCATCAGCCATATCCTCGCTCCAGAGAAATTCGCGCAATGGAGAGCCGGTGCCCCAAAGGTTCACCTTGTTGTTCTCGATGCCGTAGTGGCTCAGCACATCAAGAATGGCTTCTTCCGATGCCTTGCCGTCGATGCCTTTCACTGGGCGTTTGTCCATGTCTTTGCGGATAGCGTCCCAGTTGCCTTCGCCAATCATGCGAGCGAGATACACCTTGCGCATCATCGCAGGCATCACATGGCTATTTTCGAGGTGGAAATTATCGTTGGGGCCGTAGAGGTTAGTAGGCATCACGGCTATGTAGTTGGTGCCATATTGCAGATTGTAGCTTTCGCACATCTTCAAGCCCGAAATTTTAGCCAAGGCGTATTCCTCGTTGGTGTATTCCAGTGGCGAGGTGAGCAGAGCGTCTTCCTTGATAGGCTGTGGCGCATTCTTGGGGTAGATGCAGGTGGAGCCCAGGAAAAGCAGCTTTTTCACACCGTGGGCATAACTCTCGCTAATCACGTTGCACTGCATCATCATGTTTTGCATGATGAAGTCGGCGCGGTAGAGTGAATTAGCCATAATGCCGCCAACGTAAGCCGCTGCCAGCACCACAGCGTCGGGGCGTTCGTCGTCGAAGAATTTTCTGACAGCCAGTTGGTCGGTCAGATCGAGTTCGGCATGTGTGCGGCCCACCAGATTGTGGTAGCCGCGTTGTTCGAGGTTCTTCCAAATGGCAGAGCCCACCAGTCCGCGGTGCCCAGCCACATATATTTTCGCATTTTTATCCATTGTTTCTTGTTTTTTTTGAGTCAACGAGTCAACAGGTCAACGAGTTTTTTTTAAGTCAACGTGCCAATGAGTTTTTTTAGGGGTCAATGAGTTTATTTGGTCAATGGGTTGGGTGAGTGGCTTTTGAGGAAATTTATGAGGTTCATAATTCCAGAGGAGATTTTTTTTAGTTGCGATTGGAGTTCGGTTCGTTGTTCTGTGGTGCAGATGTTGAAATCTTCACAGAGGTAAAGCATACTTTTTACTTCGCCACAACTCCCTTTGGCAATATGGAGAAAATGAATAAATTTTGCATCATAACCCGATTCTGAGCCTTCAGCGATATTATTCATGATACTCACTGCTGCCCTCTGCATCTGGTCACGGAATCCATAGTCATTGCATTTCGCCATCATGCCATAGACGTTGTTGACAAACGCCCTGGCCTCTTGCCAAATATACAATGTTTCAATTCCTCTCTCCATCATTCAGAAAAACCTGTTAAATCGTCGCCTCGTAGACTTTGTAAATACTTATTGTCTCAAAAAAAACTTGTTGACCTGTTGACTCGTTGACTTGTTGACTTTATTTTACAATTCCTTTTTCGAGGTATTCTGCGAGGTTGACGCGGATTTGGTCGCCGGCGTTTTCGATAGCCACCTTTGCCACGTCGTGGTCAACCATGATTTTCACGAGTTCCTCGAATGAGGTGCGCTGTGGGTCCCAACCGAGTTCGGCTTTTGCCTTGGTGGGGTCGCCCCAGAGGTTCACCACATCGGTAGGACGGTAGAAGTCGGGGCTCACCTCCACAAGCACCTTGCCTGTGGCCTTGTCGATACCCTTCTCGTCTTCGCCCTTGCCTTGCCATTCGAGTTCGATACCCACATGGTGGAACGCCAAGGTGCAAAATTCGCGCACGCTGTGCTGCACACCGGTGGCGATCACGAAGTCTTCAGGCGTGTCGTGCTGGAGAATGAGCCACATACACTCCACATAGTCGCGAGCGTAGCCCCAGTCGCGCAAACTCGACAGATTGCCCAAATACAGTTTTTCCTGTTTGCCAGCCTTGATGCGAGCAGCCGCAAGGGTGATTTTGCGAGTGACGAAGGTCTCGCCACGGCGTTCGCTCTCGTGGTTGAACAAGATGCCGGAGCAGCAGAACATATCGTAAGCCTCGCGGTATTCTTTCACAATCCAGTAGCCGTAGAGTTTAGCCACAGCGTAGGGACTGTAGGGGTGGAAAGGGGTGTTCTCGTTTTGTGGCACTTCTTCCACCTTGCCGTAGAGTTCGCTGGTGCTGGCTTGATAGATGCGACATTCCTTAGTGAGGCCGCATTGGCGCACAGCCTCCAGCACACGCAGCACGCCGGTGGCATCTACGTCGGCGGTAAATTCGGGCGAGTCGAAACTCACCTGCACATGGCTTTGCGCCGCCAAGTTGTAGATTTCGGTAGGTCGCACCTGGCCGATAACCTTGATCAAACTCATCGAGTCGCTCATGTCGGCATAGTGGAGGTGGAAATGTGGTTTGCCCTCAAGGTGGGCAATGCGTTCGCGGAAATCTACCGACGAGCGGCGAATGGTGCCGTGCACGTCGTAACCCTTTTCAAGCAGAAATTCAGCCAAGAAAGAGCCGTCTTGACCAGTGATGCCCGTGATAAGGGCCACTTTGCGATTGTTTTCGTTCATATATTGATAAAATCTTGTAATCGTTATAACCCACAAAGATACCAAAAAATCTGTATCCTCACAAATCCACTCTTTAATAGTGTGGGAGTGGGCGGCGAAAAGTGCGGGGTGGGGGAGTGATGGCAGAAGTAAGGAGTGTTTGCCGAAATGAAATAAAATAGTTATCTTTGTGGGACTGTAACAGTAATATATGGGACAAAAAGATACATACGACGAGGCACTGATTGTTGAGCAACTCCATCATCAGGAGACGGTGAACGCCGCATTCGGTAAAGTGATTGAGCACTATTCGCAACCGCTTTACTGGCAAATTCGCCGCATGGTTATCGATCACGACGATGCCAATGATGTGCTGCAAAACACCTTCATCAAGGCGTGGAGCAACATTGGCAGTTTCCGTGGCGATGCCAAGTTTTCGACATGGCTTTACAAGATTGCCGTGAACGAAAGCATCACCTTCATCAACAAGAAAAAGGTGCAAAACAACATCTCGCTCGACGACGATTCGTCGTTCTTGACCAGCAACCTTGAAGCCGACAGGTATTTCGATGGCGATGAGGCTCAACTCAAACTTCAGAAGGCCATTGCCACACTCCCCGACAAACAGCGACTGGTGTTTAACATGCGCTATTACGATGAGATGAAATACGAGGATATGAGTGAAATTCTCGGCACATCGGTAGGGGCACTGAAAGCGTCGTATCACCACGCTGTTAAAAAAATTGAAAGTTTTTTTGGTGAGGAGGATTAAACCTTTTCTATTTACACAAGTCAAACAAGCGCTATGAGACAAGAAGAAGATTCCAAAATATTGAGCAAGTTGGGTAAGAATTCAGGATTTACCACCCCGGAAAACTACTTCAACGATTTTGCCAAAAACCTCGCAGAGAAGTTGCCAGAAGCAGCCGCTCCTGAAGAGAAAGAAAAACCAAACCTATGGGTGCGAGTCCGTCCCTATGTGTATATGGCAGCCATGTTTGCCGGTATTTTCTGTATGATTCAGGTGTTTAATTTGTTCAATGGCAGCTCAAGTAGTCAAAATCCAATGGCTAATGGTCAGTTTGGTGGCACAGAAGTCGTGGTAGGCGCCGATTCCGACACCACTGCACGCAGTTACCGCGACAGTGTGGAAAACAGCAACGCCACATTCGAAACCATCACCGACGACCTCAACCCCAATCAGATAAACTAACTTACACAAATACACATCTCGAATTTCCGTAGTATATGTCATTTTTTCCTGAAATGAAATATATTACGGAAATTTGTTTTTATCTTACGGTATAATGTCTAATTTCTAACATCTAATTTCTGATTTTTAGAAAGTTGTCGTTATATTTGCATTTAAATATCAGTCCATTTTATTCACCCTCATAACCAAAGAGGAAAAAACGCGTGACCTATGAAAGTAACCAAATTGTCAAATATTATTATTGCTTTAGTTATGGCTATTTTCCCATTCAGCCTTTTTGCCAATCAGAAAGTGGAAACTCCTGATTTTGATTTCCCGAAAGAGGTGTCGAAAAAGGCAACTGCCGACCTTGCCGCCGCATTGAAGGCCAACAATGGCGAACAGATGATCGACGCGCTGGTGCGTTACGGTATAGCCGAAGGCAATATCTCGCAAGAGAATTTGCCTGCCATTATCGGCAAAATCGAGTCGGTGCTGAAAAAGGAAAATCGCCCTGATTTCAAGGCGCTGTTGCTCACCCTCGAAGCCAAGGTTTTCCGCTCATATTCGAATGTGTATGCTGGTTGGCGAAAAACGTCGGAAGCCGCCCGCCCTGCCGATTACTCGGAATGGGGGATAAACGACTTCAACGAAAAGATTAAAGAACTGATGACTGAAGCAGTAAGCGATAAGGAAGCATTGCGCAAGTGTGCCATCACCGACTATGCCAACATTTTGAGGTGTAATGAATTGGGCGCGCTCTACCAGCCCACGCTCTACGATTTCGTGTTGGCGCAAAAGGGTGAATTTGCATCAGAATCCACTGATGAGCAAACTGACCAATGCGAGTATTTGCTCAAGGCTGGATATGTGCCAGCCTATCTCTTCAGCAAAAGCCAAGGCCTCAATACGGCGGAAAAACTCAAACTTTACGACCAATACAAGGACAACGAACATTCGGGCTGTCTGCTCACTGAATTGTCCACCTCCGCCGAGAGTTACAAGCATCTGAAGGATTATTTGCAGAGATACCCTAATGGGGTATATGCCTATCAGGTGAGCGAGCGGTTGGCAGAAATTGAATGCAAGAAGGTGGACATCAAACGCGCCAACAGCGTCAGTTCTCGCGACTCCATTAGTGTGGAGTGCCGAGTGAGGAATGTGAACGATTTCTCAATAAGCGTCTATCAGGTGCCCGACAGTTATGTGGAAGCACTGGAAAAGCGTGGAGAAACCAAAATCGACACAAAAAAATGCAAATTTTTCGCCACCTACGATAAGCATGTAGATGGTGCGATGCCATCTTTCACCGACACCGCAACCACAGCGGTGCTGAATCCGCTCCCTTATGGGCAGTATGCGTTTGTGGTGGCGTTTAAGAACGGAAGCAAAACGATTGAATCCACCTCGCGGACCAACGATTTGCTCCTCGTTTACGACATTGCCTCATTCACTGTGGCTCGCGAAAAGAAGGAAACCAGAATATTTGCGGTGGACCGCACCACAGGCGCACCCATGAAGGGCGTGAGCGTGAAGGGTGAGAACATCGATGGCGTGACTGCTGCCGATGGCTCGTGTGCGCTGCCTGTGGAATTTGATTACGACCGTGAAGTGAGCCTCACCAAAGGCATCGACAAATACGCTCCGAAGGTGTCGGTTTACCAATTCGACGATACCGACAACATTCAGAAATCAATCAGTGTTTACACCGACTTGGCGATTTACCGTCCTGGCGAAACCATCAAGTTTGCCGCTGTGCTCTATCGTGTAGGCACCACTTCAAAAACGGTGGCTTCGGGTGAGGTGATTGAAGTGGAATTGAAAGACGCCAACTACAAATCGGTGAAAAAACTCAAACTCACCTCCGACGCTTTCGGGCGCATTGAAGGCGAATTTACCATTCCCACTGACCGCATGAATGGCAGATGGCTGGTAAAATGCTCTGGCAGCGGATTCTACGGCAGGCAAGATGTGGATGTGAGCGAATACAAAACGCCCACTTTCGCCGTAGAGTTTCCCGACGCAAGCCATAATTTCGTGAGCAAGCAGCCTGTGAAGATTACAGGCACAGCCACCACCTATTCGGGTATGCCTATCGCCAACACCGAGGTGAAACTGACGCTCTCAAAGAGGGCGTGGAGTTGGTATTGGCGTTATGAGAGCGAAGGTGGCACCACGCTCAACGATACCACCGTCATCACCGATGCCGACGGCCGCTTCACCATCGAATACCCTGCCAGTCTGTTTGGCAATGGCGAAGTTAAATATGCTTGGGATTGGCGCAGTTACACGCTCAGTGCCAAGGTCACTACCGCTGCTGGCGAAAGCCGTGAGGGCTACCACTCGTTTGTGGTAGGCAGAATCCGCAGTATCGAAATTCATGATTTCACCCACGAAAACAGCAAAAAGGCAAAACTGCCTGTGATTTTCAACTCCACCGACGATGCCGATAAGAGTTTGGTGTGCACCTACACGCTGAAAGATGAGAGTGGCAATGTGGTGAAGTCAAGCTCTTTCAGAACCGATGCCCTCGAAGCCGATTTCTCTGAGGTGCCATCGGGAGTATATAGCATTGAGGTGCAAGTGGCTGATGAACCCAACATCACCTCAAAAGCAGAAGTCGTAGTTTACCGTAGCACCGACAAGTGTGCGCCAGTAAAAGACTGCCCTATCTGGATTCCTACCGAGGCCTACCGTGTTGATGGAAAGAATGTGGCACACACCACCATCGGCGTTTCGGCACCGGAATCTCACATCTACTATGTGGCAACAAGCCGATCAGGCATCGTGAAGGAGGGTTGGTTGCACTATAAGCGAGGTATGCACGATTTCGCGCTGCAAATTCCTAATGCCCCCGACGAATATATATCGGTGGAATTTATCAATGTGTATAAAGGGGAAGTTTGCCGATACTACCACAAATTCATCTCCACCATCAATGAGCAGAAACTGAACATCAAGCTCAACTCTTTCCGCGACAAGCTTGTGCCAGGCGAAAAGGAAAAGTGGACGATGCAATTTGTTGATAAAAACGGCAATCCAGTGCAGACGGCGATGATGCTTGAAATGTACGACAAGGCACTCGAAAGCCTCAGTAGCAACAAGTGGAGCATTTATGCGGCATATCTCGATGCTCGCCGCTACGCTATCGGCACATCGTTTTTCGTATATAGTCGTTACCTTTCCGCTTCATATCAAGATAAGGTGAAAGTGAAAGGTTACTCGCCAGAGTGGCCCGAATTTAATATGTATGGCCAGCAATTTTTCCCACAAATCTTGTTGATGGGCAGTGTTCACGGCATAGCCTATGGCAGTGCGATGAAGATGAGTGCGAAATCACAAGGTGTGTTGGAAGAAAGTAAGGTTGAGACTATTGATAGGGCAAATGCTGAACTTCCGAAAGAGAGCAAAGCAGAGGAGAAACCGCAACTCAACGATATTAGGCTCCGTGAGGCCGACATCAAGACCGCACTTTGGAAACCAATGCTCACTTCCGACACTGGTGGTAATCTAATCGTGGAATTTGAGGCACCGGAGTTCAACACCACTTGGGTGATGCAAGCCATTGCCTACACTGGCAATATGGTGAGCAGCAGTATCAGTCGTGAGGTGCTCACACAAAAGCCCATTATGGTGAAATCGAGCCTGCCACGCTTTGTGCGCGGTGGCGACAAGGTGGCACTGAAGGCAAGCGTGATGAACGCCACCGATGAGGCTACCACATTCACCGCTGTGGTCGAACTGTTTAACCCTCGCACCCAAGAGGTGGTGGCGACCAAGAGTTTTGATGGAAATCTTGCTGCGAAAGGCACCGAGGTGGTGGGTATTGAATTTGCCGTGCCCGACACCATTCCTTTTGTAGGCTTCCGTGTGAAAGCCGCCAATGCCACTTTCGGCGACGGCGAGCAGGTGATGCTTCCTGTGCTGAGTGATATTGCTCCCGTGATTGAAACCGAGCCATTTTTCGTCGATGCCGCCAAACCTCATTTCGAGGTGAAAATGCCATCTTTCCCACTCGACAGCCGCGTGACGCTCGAATATTGCGACAATCCTGTGTGGTATTGCGTTACGGCTCTGCCCACCATCTATGAACCCAACTATCACATTGCCACCAACCTTGCGCACAATCTTTTTGCCGAAGTGCTGGCGCAGGGCGTGGCTAAGTCGAATCCGCTCATTAAAACAGCCATTCAGCAATGGACAGCCGACGGTGCCGACAGCACACTCACTTCAATGCTCGAAAAAAATAAGGACTTGAAGATTACCGACTTGTTGGCATCGCCATGGGTGAACGAGGCCGACCGCCAGTCCCTTCGTATGTCGAAACTCATTGAACTTTTCGACGAGAAGAAGATGAGCACCGAGCACAAGAAGATTGTGGGTGCTTTGCAGAAGTTGCAGCGTGCCGATGGCGGATTCCCATGGTATGAGTACAATGGTTGCCGAAGCAGTCTGTGGACCACCGAAGTGGTGCTCGAACTCATAGGCGAATTGCAGCACTTGGGCTACACCTTAGATGATGCTGACATCAATCAGATGACGAAAAAGGCGCTTGCCTATTACGATAGCGAAATGCTCAAACTGTGGAACCAGCAGCAGAAAGTGAGCAAGAAGAATTACAGCGGATTTAGTTCGTATGTGTATGTGCGCTCGCTGTTCCCTGGCGTGAAATTGCCATCGGGTAACGATAAGATGATGAAAAAGGCACTCTCTGCCATGACCAAGGATTGGAAGGGGCTGCCAATGGGCGAAAAGGCTTACTTTGCCATGGCACTCAACCGTGGAGGCTACAAGAAAGTGGCAAGCCGCATCATGGAATCGCTCCGCCAGTTCGCTATCGTGAAGCCTGAGTTGGGCATGTATTGGGATAATCTACAAGTGGGTTGGCGCTACTTCGACAAGGTGGCAGTCACCGCCACCATTCTTGAGGCAATGCACGAGGTGGGTGCGTCGCAGACCGAAATCGACCAAATCCGCAAGTGGATTCTGCTGATGAAGCAATCCAACGACTGGGGCAGTTCAAGCCTTGCTGCCGATGCGGTGTATGCCCTCCTTTCTACTGCACGCACTTGCACCTTGTCGCCCACCTTGAAATT
>OBCM01000102.1_pt1 | contig 13090 bp, 13 predicted proteins | sample 1495921 | NCBI WGS metagenome assembly OBCM01 (sample SAMN03418274, study PRJEB22391) | human gut metagenome | biome: human-gut; feature: organic feature; material: feces | host: Homo sapiens | place: Tanzania | collected 2013-01 | reverse complement strand
CGATGTCGTGAAGATACGCCGCAACTTCCGTTATAAAAAGCGTATGCCCGTCCACATTTTCCATCTGCGCGATAAGCCGGCTGTAGCCATGAACCGCCATCAGATGATGAATATTCGGTCCGTCCGGGTCGTAGTCGAAGATTGATTTTAGAAGTGGGGTTAGGTTCATTGTGCTTTTGCTCCTTTTATTTTCTAGCTTTTTAGCAAGTATCTGAATCTAATATACAGACTTTTATAAAAATCATACAGAAAAATAAACGCTTATTATATGATTTAATTGTTTCTTTATATCTTCAAAATCACAGTTCAAATTCAAGTTTTTTACGCTTATTCTGTTTCCGCTCATTTTGTAATCAGAATCTGGCTGAATTTCATCATAAGTTTTTGCATATAAAAGAAGCCCCGTTACTTCTGCTTTTTGAGTACTTAATTCTGCCTGCTTATTTTTAACATAAGTAAAAATTTGATACAAATTCGCAGAATGAACCGAATGTTTATTGAACAAAAATTGCGTATTATGAGAATAAAACTTTGCATCAATTATCAAAACGATTTTATCTTTTTCTAAAAGAATATCACTTTGCATTTTTGGCAAAAGATAGGAATTTTCATCATCAAGCTGCCATTCTATTTCGGAAGATGAAGGATGAAGTTCTGGAAAATGTTTTTTATAATATTCAAGAATAAATTTTTCATACAACCGGCTCATTCTCTGCTCATCAAGAAAATCCATCAATTTCTTAGAACCATTTTCTTGTGTTTGCAAAAGACCTTTTATCACAAGATAACATATTCCCATCAACATTCTGTAAGTCCGATTATTACGAGTATAATGAAATTTCCAGTTTATCCTGTGCAAATCGATTGAGTGAACAGAAGAAAAACAAACAAGTAAATTCTTTAGTTTTATTTTTCGTTCTTTTGAAATATTTGAGTGAATCAACAAATTTACAGTAGATTTTAAAATTCTGTTCATATAAGAATCAATCGAAAATTCATCATACGAGCAAACTAGCTGCCGTCTTAGAAAACTTAGTGAATTGACTGAGTCGTTGACTTCTATTTTTCCTCTAATGGCAGAAAGAGAATCTTTTTCTGTAATATACTCCCTGTTAAGTAAACGCTTTATTTGAAACCCAATGCCTTTTATCAGAATAGCTGCAAACATATCGCCAGTATTTTTAAATTCTTCTGTGCAAATCTGTTTATAGCCATTCTCATTCAAAATTTGAAACGCGTAAGAAAGCATATAATAGATATTTTTTATTGGAATATTGCAACTCAATTTATACACTTCCTAAGTTCATTACTCCAATGATTTACTTCATCGGTATTGTCAAACCAATATTCTTCAAGAAGTGGAATAATTTCATATTCAATAACATTACTTAACCATTCATCGGTAACTTCAATTCCATTTTCAGGAACAAAATAACTGTGTCCGATTCTAAATCCTTTTCCTAAAGACTGGTCATTCAAAATATAACGATTTAATTCCTTAATCTTATCAATAAGTTTTGGATAATTTGGATTTTCAACTGAATTTTTAAGATTCTCAAAACTTATGCTTTCTGTTTCAAATGCTGGTTCAAATTCAACAAAAGCAAAACGGCGGCGCAACGCATAATCAATAATTGCAAGACTTCGGTCAGCTGTATTCATCATTCCAATGATATAAAGATTTGACGGAATCGAGAACAATTCCTTTGAATATAAAAGCTGAAGTTGTTGCCCACGCTTGTCTTTTTCAATAAGCATCAAAAGTTCTCCAAAAATCTTACTCAAATTACCACGGTTAATTTCGTCAATGATAAAAAAATATTTATTATCTTTGTCAATTTCTGCTTTTTTGCAAAATTCATAAAAGATTCCCGGAGTTTTTACAAAACCATTTTCATTTGGACGGTAACCCATAATAAAATCTTCATAGCTATAACTTTGATGGAACTGAACCATCTGAATTCTTTCCTTATCAATTTCGCCAATAATTGAATAAGCAAGCCTTTTTGCCGCAAATGTTTTTCCAACTCCCGGCGCACCTTGCAAGATAAGGTTGCTTTTTCTTTCAAGAAGATTTACTAATGTTTCATACCTTTGCTCAGACATAAAAACTTCGTTTAAGAAATCACTTTTTGAATATGGCTTGTTAATTGCCTGCAGTTTTTCTTCATCTTCTTCTGCTATATCAAACAGAGAATTAAGATTTTCAACATATCCCTTATAAACTGTAATATCAGTCAAAGTTTTTAATACAGCGTTTCCCGGATGAGTCCATTCACCTTTATGCGTCCAGTTGATCTTTCTAATATGATTATATCCATTGGGTCTGTTTTTATCATAAATATAATCAGAACTAACAATTCCGCGCCCTACGATTTTATACATTCCTTCTTTTACAAAAACTACATCATTAGGCTTTAATTCATTAGCAAATTGCCATACTGCAAGACCATCATTCTTAAATGACTTATCATTTCCCCAGACAGATCTCATTTTATTTTTTATGGAGGTTAGACTTGGATATTGCTTTAAATCTCCCATTTCTCCCCAGGCAATTGCAATAATCCCTTCATTATAAAACTGTTCCCAATACCTTGCTCTTTCTCCCGGAGCATACATCCAGTAATGCACAGAGAAATCTCCTTCATTTGTCTCTGAATCTTCTACAGCATCTTGATAGTAACGGCTTACCTGAAAACCAAAATCAACTGTGAGAGTTCTAAATTCCAAATCTGAATAACAATCATCGTCTAAAGAATTTTTAAATATTTCTATCAGTTCTTTATCTTCCTTTATTACTTCCGCTATTTTGTCGTATAAAGTTTTTGCAGCCAGAAGATTTGAAATTCCTTCTCCCCTTTTTATTACAGGATTATCGCAAAGCAATCGCTCTACTTTAACAACTTCGCTAAATTTATAAATATAATACTTATCTGGATAACGAAGCCAAAGATATGTGCTTATTGAATTTTCATTCTGATAGTTTGATTTCCATATATAATCTGGATTTTTCGTATTATGATTATCTATAATCAACATTGATTTTGATTTAAAGTTTTTAATCCGCTCATCAAGCGAGATAGATTCATCATAAAGATTCACGAACATTTCTTTTGTTGTGCTCAAATCTTCTTTTGCAAAATCAAGAATTTGCTGCAACGGAAAAGAACCTGCAGAAGCCAAAAGATTTCCAGATTTTTTAGTTGCCTTTTTAAGCATTTCTGCAAAATCTTCATTTTCGTTCCAATTATCCTGAAAACACTTAACGGCTTCCCATTTATATTTTTCCTCACTCCAGTGCTGGATAAAACTTTTTCTATAAAAAACAAGAAGTTTTTCAAGGCGTTCTTCAAAAGAAGAATTCACTTCCCTAACAAGTTTTAAACATTCTGCATTTGATTTCTTTTCTTCGTTCTCCATTTTTTTCCTCATATATAATTTATCTAATTTCTCCATACTTCCCCGCCATCTTTCTACATTCCTCTCGAATCTCTTCCCTCAACCTTGCGGGTTTTATCACTGTAACGGAATCGCCGAAGCCCATTGCCCAGGAGAAAACCATCTGTTTCTGGTTAGAGCTGAATTTCAGAAGAACTGTGCCATCCTCATGCTGAGCGACCAGCTGATTTTTGTGCCATTCGCGCTCAAGGACATAGTTCGCCATTTTTGCGGAAAAAAGTAATTCATATTCTTCAGGCGGCTCGGGATTGTTCCAGATTCCAAAGTTCAAGTCGATGTGCCTGTGGATATCAAAATCTTTTGGAACGGAAAAACTCTTGCCGGAAGGAACAATGTTTTTTATCCGCGAAAGAGCAAAAACACGAAAATCCGCCGCGCCGTGGTCAAAACCAAGAACATACCAGTTTCCTTTCTGGCAGACAACGTGATAGCAGTCAAAAATCTTTTCCTTAAAAACCTTGCTCCCGGAACTTTTGTAAGCGAACGAAACAACACAGCGGCTCTTTATCGCCTTGAAAATCTGATTGAAAACCTCGGCGTCAATTTTTGGCAGCGGGTCGGAAATAAAACTGATGTCCGTGTTCAAAAATGAGGAATCCACCGTAACCGTGTCCGGCAGAAAAGAGACAATTTTCGTCATTATATTCTTGAACGAGCGTTCCAGCGGCGTGTTCTTGTACTGCTCCAAAAGCGGCATTAAAGTAGAAACCGTAAAAAGCTCGCCTTCCGTAAGCACAACATTCGGCACGGAAAAAGTCGGGTCGGTGTAATGATACATTTTTCGGGTCTTGTCGTATTCAAGAGGCGCATTCATCTCATCCCTAAGCCGCTCAAAATCACGCTCAACAGTCCGCTTGTTCACGCCGAACTTAAAAACCAGCTCGTCCATTCCCACAAAAGCCCCTCCGCGGAGCATCTCGTCAATCTGAATAATGCGTGTAGTGCGGCGGATGTCGTCGCGTTTTTTGTCAGAAGCCATGTTTTTCCTTAATTTTTCTTTTCAAAAAGAATTTTTCTGAAAAATTCCGCAAATCCGTCTTCCACTGCAAGCCTGTCAAGCTCGTTGCCTATGAGCTCGTAGTAATATTTTCCGGTTTTTATATCAACCGAAAGACTGTCGAGCGGAAAACCTTTTTTCATCACCGGATAAGGCTTGCTTGTCAAAACAAACGCGCTGCTTCCCATAGAAGGCTCCATCGCTTCATAAATATGCTTCTCATCCGCAACAAAGCAGATTGCATTTCTGTACCGCGCCGTTGGATTTCCATATTTTTTCGCCAAAGATGAATAATGGACAATCATCTGCTCATCAGAAAGAACCTTTCCGTTCACACGGCGCACATGAACTCCCGGCTGCTCGTTTTTTGGCACGCCGTCAATATAAAGCCCAGAATCGCACGAGAAAACAGGAATACGGAACGCCTCAAAATACGCAACCGCCTTTTTTCGGGCATTTTCAAGCGGAGTTTTGCCGTCCTCAACAACCTCTGGAATCTCGCAGCCCAAATCTTTCAGCCCGACAAGAGTGATTCCAAGCCCGGAAAGCCGTTTTTTCATCGCGTTCAGTTTCGCCGGATTTACAGTCCCATAAAGCAACTTAATTTCTTCCATACTATTCGATTATATCACAGTTTTTCTCTGGGTGTGTCCGCAAAAAAATTGCGGACCGGGCTTTTCATGGCTACGGCTTCCGCCTCCGAACAAACGCAAGCGTTTGTTTTCGCGCATTTTCACAAAATGCGCTCACCATTACAATCCCTCACACAAAAAAAATCCTACCCTTCCAGCAGCTTTTTCACCTTTCATTTTAACAAAAAGGCAATCAAAAATTCTGCCAAAATCAAGAATGCAATCAGCATACAAAGAACTGCGTTTTCCATGATTTCTCCCCTTTCCGTTACAATTCAATTTTTACAACAACATTCCGGCAATCAATCCGCATAAGTTCAGCTTTGAAAGACATTTTTTCAGGTTTTGCGGCGCGGATTATTTTTGCGGCGGCGGCACGGACATAACCGGCTTTTTCAAGCCCCGGGTTTCCGGCGATTTTTGCGTCAATGCTTTCCGCCATAACCGCAACCGCATTCTCATCAGCAGGATTGTACGGCTCTGCCTGAACCGCGATTTCAAGTGAAGAATAAAAATCATGCTTCGCCTTTCTGATTTTTTCCGTCTGAACAAGCAAATCTTCCGCCCTTATATTTTCCGCAAGTCCGTCAAGAAAGTCAGAATACGGCGACCAGCGGTGATAATTCATTCCGACAACCGGAAGCGTAAAACAGACTTTGTTTTCCTTAAAATAGCGAACAAATGCCTGCTCCAAAGTTTCCGATTCACATTTGTAAGAGAGCTTCTTTTTTGCCGCCGCCAGCACAAGCGGAATCTCATTTTCTTCTATATTATACAGTCTACCGAACAACAGCGAAAAAAGAATCTCCGCAGAAACAGGCTCGATTATAAACTGGGTGAGCCGCGCGAATTTATCAAACGACTTCTTCCGCCTAAGATAAAGCTCGCCTGCAAGAAGAGAATCCTTCGCCTCAACCGCGCAAAGCAAAGCCCCGACATGAAGAAGAAAATCAAATGTGTCCTTATCAGAAACATCAATTTCAGTCGAAACGTAAATTCTTGGCGTGCAGCTCAATTCGTCCTGCAAAAACACATAATAGCTCGGCGTAAAATAAGCACTGGATGCAAGTTTCTGATAATTTTCAACATTCAAGTGCGACGGATTTTCAACTTTTCCGCAGTAATCAAGCTGCCCAGTCCTGCTCTTTGAAAACTCAAACCACTTTTTCCCGCAATTGATAAGAATCTGTTTTTCCGACATAACAACCTCCAAGACTCGCGGCACAACTTCACAAAAAACCGCGCGCTCGCTTTATCTTTCTTTAGTATAAAACGCAAGAGCGACATGGAGTGTCGGAGGGGAAAAAGAATTTCAGAATTTATTGATTTTCTTCTATTAAATATAAATATGTTATGAATCAAAAAAAATAGCAAACAAATAAAGACTATGCCCATATAGGAATATATTTCATACATTATTACGAAGTTTCAAAGTTAAAAGTTTTATTAATTCTTTTAAAACAGTATATTTTATAACTAATTTTTCACAACTTTCTTGTTGTAACTATTGACATTACAACAAATCTGGATTACATTATCCTTGTAACTAAAAAAGTTACAACGTGCACGCAAAAAAATTTTTAGAGGTGAATTATGAACACAACAAAAAATCTTTCGGCAGGAACTGTAACGGTCTATGACTTTGGAAAAATTAAGCTTCACGCTTACGACACAAAGGACGCTCTTTGCGACGCGGCTTTTATTGTTGAAGGCGAAAACGCGCTTGTGGGAATTGAGCTTCCGGCGTTCACGGAAAATCTTGACGCCTGGAAAGAATACGTTGCTTCTCTCAAAAAGCCGATGAACGACATTATCATAAGCGACCATCCGGCCGGCGCGGACTACATCAAGGAAATGAACGTGTGGGGAACCGAAAACGCTAAAAAATCTGTGAGCGGCGGAACAGCATTTGGAATCACACAGGGACTTTTGAAGGCGTTCGGACCTGCCTTCCGCGGAAACTTTGTCGCTTCAATCAAAAACATTCTGCGCGAAGGAAAAAACACAATCGCTGGAATCGACTTTGTGATTTACGACCGGGGCTCTTCCTTCGATGTTGAAATTCCCGCCGCAAACGCGATTTATACCCACATGCTCGGAAAATACGTTCATTCGATTATCGGTTCTGACGCGCATGCCGCGGCAATGATTGAAATTCTTGAGTCGTACCAGAAAGCCGGCTACAAGTACATTCTTTCAAGCCACGCGAACGTTGAGGAGCAGGATGCCGTAACAGAAAAAATTGCCTACGTGAAAAAGCTCCGCGGACTTGCCGCGCAATGCAAGACACGCACAGAATTTATCTGTGCCACAGAGAAAGCGTTCCCGGATTACGCCGGAAAAAACTACCTTGAAATGACGGCAGGAAATCTGTATTCTTTGTAACATTGGATAAACGGCTCTCATAATAATCAATAAAATTATATTTGAGAGTCGTTTGTATTTTTCCAATTGATTTTTAGGGCGACTTTTTGCTACGCAAAAACCGGGCTTTTCGGGGTTACGTACGCACTCCGTGCTACCTTCATTGTTTTGTTCTGGTTGCGCAAGCGTTGGAGAGGAAACTTCTCGACAATCGCAACCGCCACAAAACAACGCTCCGCGCCCCTACAATCCCTGTCGCGAAAACAAAAATTTGTTACAACATTTAATTTATTCTTCAAAATAGCCTTGTTTCTGACACATCTCGTTTATTGATTCGGCATATATCGAACGAGAGTGTTTCTGTGGGTTATTGTTTGCATTTTTCTTTTCTATATAATAATTCTTTAAGTCTTCCCAATGACGATTTTCCTTCAACCAATCGATTTTAGCAGGTAATGTTTTAAAGCCATTTCCTTGATATTCCCATGTGTAAGTTCGATTGGATTTATTGTATCTGATATATTGCTGGTTTCCATCTTTACAATTATAAACTATCGCAAAGTCGCAACTGTGAAGAATTTTTGCATTTGCACTGTCTTTTATTTTTATTGTAAGAACTCTTGTAGAATCTTCGCAGTAATCGTAACCATATTTTTTTGCAACATTATCAAGAGTTTTTCGTATTTTGGTTCGAATTTCCTCTGGAGAAAAATTTTCGTCATCAACGTTTACTTCAATATTGACATCAAAATCAAATCCAATATTCGATTTTTTGTCATATGTAATCATATTCCTGCTTGAACTACCAATAAAATTGAATTGAAAAGTAAAATCATTTCTTACAATATCCTGAACTTCGTAAATAATTTTCAATAAATCCGCTTTTGCTGGAGCGGCTTCCTTTTTAGATACATAGCAAAAATCATGCATAATATCTACCTCCAATTTTTTATTTTCCCAAGCCGCCCATTCGGTGTATGTCAAGACCAAATCAGATAATTATATCGAACAAGATATTAGTTATCAAGATTTTTTATTCTTTTTATTCTTTATTTTTTATATTTTATTATTCATCGCCTCGTCATAAGAAACATATTCCGACTCCGGAGTTTGGCTGCGGCTTTGAACCGTATCAAAAATCTCTTTCCGTTCGGCAATTTCCTCTATTGATTTCAGCTTTTCATATTCCTCAACAGGAATCATCACGGCCTGCATCTCGTTGTTTTTTATAATTGCAATTTTTTCCTGCTTTGATTCCGTCAGCTGTTTCAGAAAAGTAGCGAAATTCCTTACAAACTGGCTGGATGACACAATTTCGTTTCTTGCAAAAGTCACCATAATTCGCCTCCATATTAAAAAAGCATTCTGTAATTACTTACATAGAATTATATGTAAAATTTTACACAAAATCAATTTATTTCTTCCTCTTCTTCGGAACTGGCGTAATTTTTTCAAGCAGCGGAATCACTTTGTCCAAAAGCCCGCGGTCTTCAATGTCGAGGATAAAATGCTCCTTTGCGCCGTCGTAAGGAAATCCGCATTCCGCATTGAATTCCTTCATAACCGGCTCTGTTTCCGGAAGCTTTTTCACAAAAACCGAGTTGTCGCACACAAGAAGAACCGGTTTTTCGTTCAGGTACGCCATATATTCGCCGAACATTTTGCGGCTGTGCACCTCGCCGTATCGTTCAATCTGCTCGCACACAAAATCAATGTATTCTTTTGTTGTCGCCATGTTTTCCCCTCAGTTAATTTTTTTTCATCAAAAGAAATCGGTTGCCTTTACGACGTTTACGGTCATTCCGTCATATTCAATTGTATCGCTTTGATTTAATGTTACAATCATGCCTTCAAGATTATTGAATTTTCTGCAGGTTTCTACGATTCCGCGGACTTCGCGCTCCATGTTTTCATTTGTCAGCTCAAGGCAAGCCTGAACCGCCTTTTCCGGAACAGTCGAAGCGCCGTATAAAAAATCACACTCAAAACTGTTTTCCGAATAATACCAGATATTCTTTGTTTCCCTCCGGATTTTGCAGAACACAGCGTTCTCAAAAAGCCGACCTATGTCTTTCGACGAGGAAACGGAGATGTTTGCTGCCATTCCCGAGTCTATGCTGTAAACTTTTTTAGGATTTACCGACTGTGCTTTTGCGGAATAGCTGAATTTCGGTACAAACGAGAACAGATAGCTTTGCTCAAGAAAAGAAAGATATTCCAGTATTGTAGCCGTTGTTTTCAATCCGAGCCGGGCCGACAGCTTTGTTCCCGTAACAAGGTTTCCGCAATTTGAGCAGAGATAAACAGCAAGAGTCCGCAGCGACTTTGAGTCTTTTATTCCGTAGCGTACGACAATATCCCTGAAAATGATGTCATCAAAAAGCTGCGTAAGAATCTGGCTTTGCCTGTAATTCAAGAATTCGGGAAAACCGCCTTTAAAAATATATTCTTCAAAGGATTCCGCATTCTTTTGTTTCTTCAGAAAAGCGCAGAATTCATTGAAACTGAACGGAAAAAGCTCATAGTCCAAATGTCGGCCGGTAAGTCTTGTTCCCAGTTCCTGACTTAATAAAGAGGCGTTTGAGCCAGTTACCGTAACAAGGTTTCCTTCCTTCAGTTTTGAGCTTACATAAGTTTCCCAGCCGGAAATAATCTGAATCTCATCAAAGAAAAGCTCCTTTGAGCTTCCATACTTTTTTCTGTAATCGGCGATGGCTTCGTCCAGTATCAAAAACGAATTTGAATCAAATTCCGAAAGCGCAGGCTCATCAAAATTCAGATAAAAAGCATTTCCGCAGCGATTTTTCATGTCCTGACAGACAAAAGTGCTTTTTCCGCAGCGTCTGATTCCTGTGATTATCCTGACGAACTGAGGAATAGGAGAGTGAATGTTTTGCAGCCCCTCCCTGTTCACCTCAAGATTCGGGGGAGAGCTTAAAATTTCATTCTTCTGTTTTTCCGCCATCCGCAAAATCAATTCTTTTGTAACCATGAGTATATTATAGTATTTAGTGATACTAAACACAAGTGTTTAATACCACTAAATATAAGTGTTTAGTATCACTAAATAGATTTGATTCTTACATCCTGATTTTCTCAAATGCAACGCTCTTGTTTTTCATCGAGATTTTCGCGGCTTTCCAGAATTCTTCCAGTTTTTTTTGAAAATCTGTTGCGGCTATTTATTCACTTTCCAGCTGTCATTTTTTTTAGAGCCTCGCCGTTCGAGGAAATAAATTCTTTTTATAAAAGGAATGTCATATAATAAGGTATCGTTATTATATTTTCTGCAACTCCAATGTTATTTTCTGAAAGTTTGTAACATATATTTGCATCATATTGGGAATTCCTTAAAACCGTTTTTGCCGATTTTGTATTCCCTGTCGTAGCTTTAACCTCAATAAGAGAAATGTCATTATTAATCTTTGAAACAAAATCAATTTCAAGACCGGAATCCCGCATATAAATCTTAAAGACATTATCAATCTTATTACCCTCGAGCGGTTCTGTAATATTATTAAGATTATGACAAAGAGTGATGATTCCAAAATCGCATAGCCATTTTTCGTTTAAACATATAAGCCTCCAGTTTTGCACTTTTTTAATGGAGTTTCTTGATGTTTGATACACTTTTTCAAGCGACTTTCATTAGTCAGACTACACTTTTTCAATGGAGTTTTCAAGACTCAAGATAGATACAAATCTTTACGGATATAGATTTTTACACCTGCAATAGCACTACAGTTTTAATCAATTTGAATTGCAGTAATTTTAATCTTTTCAGCCTTTAGCCAGTTTAAAAATCCAGATTCAAAAAGTTGTTTTCTTCTGAAAAAATCGCTGCGGCTTGAAATATTTTGTTTCATCAGCATTTTCATCATTCTTTCATAATTTTCGGGTAGTTTTTCAAAAGAATAAGTGTAATAACTTAAACGGTTGTCAGGCGCAACATAGCTTCCATTTATGTAATATAGACAGCAAATTCCAAGCTTTATGGCTTTGTCAAGATTTTCATGCAGTTGAATATAAGCCGCCCGGCGCAACCATTTGTCGCAAATATAATCTCCGATAAGACGTTCAATTTCAAAAATAGTTTTTTCAAAATATGATTTTAGTTCTCTCTTTTTAAGAAATTCAATTTTACTAAGTTCTTTTGAAAACAAATCATTTTCGTCATACAAAATCTTTGATTCCAGAATTGACCATTTTCCAGGTTCATCAAATGTTTCAAATTTATGGACATAAACAAACGGGCGAATATCTATTTCAAAACCAATTTTTTCATCATCAATAAAAGTTTCCACGCAGTGATAAGGAATCTCTGGTTCTATATCTTTTCCAAAAACTGTATTCGCGTCAAAATTCGGTTCTTTTGTCATTACAATCAAATCCACATATCCGCCAAGCTTCCCTGGATAATAATCACCACGAGCCACAGAACCGCTTAAAAGAATTGTCTGAATCTTTTCTTTTTCCAAACCGGCAACATATTTTTCAGTCAAACCGCGCAGATGTCCAACAAAATCTTTTTGCCGCGCTTTCATTTCATTTAAATTCTTCATAAAGTCCTCTATAAAATTATATCAAAAATATCAGTGTCCGTACAGAATTTATTTTCCTGAACCTGACACGACGCTGTCATGTTAATATGGTATAATTAGCCATGCACTTTTCAGAAGCAAAAGGAATTCTTTCGGCACGCAACGGAATGAACATTTACCGCGGCTGCACGCACGGCTGCATTTACTGCGATTCAAGAAGCCGCTGCTACCAGATGAACCACGATTTTGAGGACATCGAGGTAAAGCGGAATGCGCCGGAACTTTTGGAGCAAAAGCTTTCTTCCAAGCGCAAAAAGTGCATGATTGGAACGGGTGCGATGTGCGACCCATACATGCACTGCGAGGCGGAGCTTGGCCTTATGCGCCGCTGCCTTGAAATAATCAAAAGGCGCGGATTCGGAGTTACCGTGCACACAAAAAGCGACCTGATTCTGCGCGACATCAGTATAATAGAAGAAATCAACGCAAAATCAAAAGCCGTTGTCCAGATGACGCTTACGACCGCGGACAAAAATCTTTGCCGGGTCATTGAGCCTGCGGTCTGCACAACGGACGGGCGCACGAAAGTTCTTGCCGAATGCAGAAAACGAAAAATTCCTACAGTCGTGTGGCTTTCGCCGTTCCTTCCGTTCATAAACGACACCGAGCAGAATGTCCGCCGCCTTATGGAAATCTGCGTTCAGGAAAAAGTGCGCGGAATAATCTGCTTTAAAATCGGGCTTACACTGCGCGAAGGAAACCGCGAATATTTTTACAGCAAGCTGGACCAGCATTTTCCAGGATTAAAAGAAAAATACATCCGCACCTATGGAAACGCTTACGAAGTTACAAGCCCGGCCAACGACCGCCTGCTGCAAATAATCAGAACCGAATGTGAAAAAAATGGAATAGAATGGCGGCTGGAAAAAGTGTTTGAATACCTGAACACGTTCCCGGAAGAAAAACAGGCCGCCGCGCAGGGAATGCTGGAGTTTTAGAAAAACTTTCGGATTTTATGTTCATAGCCTGAATGGCGAGTTTGTTGTAAAAAGAATAAAAGCGCAGGCAGATTTGCAATTTGTGAAGATTTTTGGCGA
>OBCM01000101.1_pt1 | contig 13146 bp, 12 predicted proteins | sample 1495921 | NCBI WGS metagenome assembly OBCM01 (sample SAMN03418274, study PRJEB22391) | human gut metagenome | biome: human-gut; feature: organic feature; material: feces | host: Homo sapiens | place: Tanzania | collected 2013-01 | reverse complement strand
AAATCTGCCTGCGCTTTTATTCTTTTTACAAAAAACTCGACATTCGGGCTATTTACAGAGTAAAAAAATTAAATCAGCTACCAGAAAAAACAGCGGATTTTATGTCCATCGGGGAGCGTTGTAAATTCGGGGATCTCATGCCGGCACTTTTCTGCCGCTTTTGGACAGCGGTATGAAAACGGACAGCAATGCTCCTGTTCAAGCGTTGTCTTTACTTCAACATTAGACCTTGAAAGCTTGCCGGACGCTCCCTCAAAAAGCAGCTTTGTATACGGATGAAGCGCGTCCTTGTACAAAGTACGGGCATCTCCTTCCTCAACCATTACGCCGCGGAACATAACGCCGATTCTGTCGCAAAAATATGAGGCAACCTTTAAATCGTGCGTAATAAAAATAAAGCTCAAGCCTCTTTTCCGGCGCAAATCCTGAAGAAGGTTTATAATCTGCCCCTGAATAGACACATCCAGCGCAGAAACAACCTCGTCGCAGACAAGAAGCCGCGGATTCATAATCAGACCGCGCGCTATAGAGATTCTTTGCCGCTGACCGCCCGAAAATTCAGCAGGACGCCGGCTCAAATCTTCCGCGCACAGCCCGACTTCCTGAATTATTTCTTCAGCGCGATTCCGGGCATCTTCCTTTCCGCGCCACAAAGACGAATAGCGGAGTGCGGATACAAGAATTTCGTAAACCGTCATGCGGGGGTTCAAGGATTTTGCAGGATCCTGAAAAATATATTTCACTTTTTCACGGTAATCTTTAAGCTCTTTTTTTCCGAGCGAAGAAACATCCTTGCCGAAAAATTCTATTTTTCCGGAAGTCTGCCTGTACATCTGCACAATCAGCCGGGCAGTCGTCGTTTTTCCGCAGCCGGACTCACCCACAATTCCGTAAGTTGAACCGGAAGGAATTTCAAATGAAACATCGTTCACGGCATACACAGTTTTTTTATTTTTTGCAAAAAATCCCGCCTCCAGACTAAACTGCTTTGTAAGCCCTGAAACTTTAAGCGCGATTTCTTTATTTTCTTCACCAGATTTTATGCTCTCAGTCAAATTTTTCCTCTTTTGAAATTGAAGCCATTTTTCCTTTTGTATAGTGCTCGCCGAATTCAGGCAGCGCAGAAATCAGAGCCTTTGTATACGGATGTCCAGGGCTTTTCATAATCCGCTCAGAAGAACCTGTTTCAACAACCTTTCCGCGGTACATAACGCAGATACGGTCGCTTATCTGCGACACAAGATTTATGTCGTGGCTGATAAAAATAATAGAAAGCCCTCTTTCTTCTTTTAAGCGCAAAAGAAGGGAAACTATCTGGGCTTGAATCGTAACATCCAGCGCAGTCGTAGGCTCATCCGCAATCAAAAGACCGCAGTTCTGCGCAAGCGCCAGCGCAATTCCTATTCTTTGCAGCTGACCGCCCGAAAACTGATGCGGAAACGCCTTTAAACGTCCGTATGAATCCGGCAGTCCCACATCATCTAAAAGCTTGGCGGCTTTTTTATCAGATTCTTCTTTTGTAATATCCGGCTCAGAAACCTTGAATGTCTCAAAAAAGACACTCCCGATATTCTGCAGCGGGTCAAAACTTCTTCCAGGCTCCTGAAATATAAGGGCAATTTTTTGTCCCCGGAATTTCCTTAATTCTTTCTGCTCAAGAGCCGTTAAATCAATGCCATTAAAATAAATATGCCCGGACATCTGCGCATTCTGCGGAAGAAGCCCCGGAATCGCAGTAGTTGAGACAGACTTCCCGGAACCGGATTCTCCAACAATCCCCAGGATTTCACCTTTTTTTATATAAAAAGAAACATTCTTTACAGCCGGAGAAAGAACTTTTTTAGCTCCGCGAATCATCTGAAAGGACACAGAAAGATTTTTTACGTAAAGCAGAAAATCCTTGCATTCGGGAAGATTTTCAGAACATTCATCCTCTGAATCTTTACAGGCACCGGCGATTTTCCGCTTTTTAAAGACAATGTTGTACGGGTCAAAAAAATCGCGCAGCGCATCACCAAGAAAATTAAATGCAAGCGTAACCAGAAGAAGCATAAGAACCGGCCACAGAAGCCATGGAAAATTCCTAAGGTTTGAAAGCGTTGAAATATCACGGTTTATCAACGAGCCCCAGCTTACCGCAGGATCGCTTATTCCAAGCCCCAGATACGAAAGGGTTGTCTCGCTCATAATAAAGCCCGGAACAGAAAGCGCGGTGCTCACAATCAAAAGGCTTGAAATCTGGGGAATTATATGCCTGAAAATAACAACACGGGGCGGAATTCCTTCAAGCTGCGCATCCACAACAAATTCCTCGCGCTTTATTGAATGGACCATTCCGCGGATTGTGCGCGCGCTCCCCGGCCATCCCACAAGGGCAAGAATCAGAGTAATCACCATATAGGAAGTTCCGGAATCCATCTTTGAATTCAGAAGCGAGCGCAAAAAAAGAATAAAATAAAGCGACGGAATAAGCATAAAAAATTCCGCGAAGCGCATTATAGCCCAATCCGCGGCGCTTCCAAAATAACCGGAAAAACCGCCAAGGACAATCGCAAGAAAAAGAGAAATCGCAGTCGCGGCAAAACCAATTGTAAGGGAAATTCTGCTTCCATATACAATCCTGCTGAAAAGGTCGCGGCCAAGATTGTCAGCGCCTAAAAGATACACAGGATATTCAGAGTCTGAACCAAAAAGATGAGTCCTGCACGGAATTATTCCAAGGAGCTTATACGGCTCGCCTTTTACAAAAAGCTTAAAACCGTGAATACAGTCCTCGTCCTTTACACGCACATATTCCCACGTCGCTTTGTTTATTGCCCGATATTCGCGGACTTTCAAGCCTTTTTTTGTAAGCTGAATGTTTGCAGGATGAAAAGTATTGCTTTCATAAGTTTTTACAGCCGGATACGGTGCAAAAAATTCCGCGAAAATCATCACAAAATAAACAAGAACAAGCAGAATCAAACCTGTCAATGCAAGGGGACGATTTTTTAAATACCTCAGGAAATTCTTCATCAACTTCGCTTTTTAGTTGTTTTTCATCCAGTTTTTAATGCCGCGGACAACATCAGAATCTATAACGTGTTCAACTCGGCAGGCATTCTGCTCAGCCTGGCCTTCTTCCAGTCCGGTGATTTTCATAATGAACTTTGTAAGAAGCTGGTGTCTGTCGTAAACATCCTGCGCTTTTGCCCGCCCCTTTTCAGTAAAATTGATATGCAGGTTTTCATCAATAAAAATGTATCCGTCTTCTTTTAAAATTCCCATAGCGCGGCTTACGCTCGGTTTTGAAACGTTCAGCTTATGGGCAACATCAATGGCATGACATTCATTTTTTTCCTGCCATATCATCAGAATTGCCTCAAGGTAATCTTCGCCTGATTCGTACATAAAATTTCTCCTATAAGAACCTTCCGGCTTTTAGTCATTAGACATAATTTCTTTTGAAAGCTCCATAATCATATTATAGACTGGTTTTCCGCCCGGAACCATCGGCAGAACCATCTCGTCTTTATCAACCCTGGCATCGATAACCGCGGCTTTTCCAGATTTAAAGGCTTCATCAAAAACCTGCGCAAATTCCTTTGCGTTGGCCGCCCTGTAACCTTTTATTCCATAAGCATCGGCAAGCTTTACCCAGTCCGGCCCGAAATCCAGAGTCGTCTGACTGAAACGTTTTCCATAAAAAAGACGCTGCCACATACGCACGTTTCCAAGCGCATTGTTATTTTCAACAACAATTACAATAGGAAGATTATAATGCGCGATTGTCGCAAGCTCGTTGCAGTTCATCCGGAAAGAACCGTCTCCGGCAATGTGAACTACCCGGCTTCCAGTCTTTGAAAGAGAGATTCCAATCGCCGCGCCAGTTCCATAGCCCATAGTTCCCAGACCGCCAGAAGTCACAAAACGGCGTTTCTTGCCGAACGGATAAAACTGCGCAGTCCACATCTGATGCTGACCGACTTCTGTAGTAATAAAGCAGTCATCGCCCGCAACTTCGTGTATGTGCTCGCAGATAAATTTTGGATTTATTGAATCTTTTGGATTTTTATCGTAACAGGACGGATATGTTTTTTTCCATTCTTTAATTCTTCCAAGCCATTCTTTGTGCTCATTCTTATTTACAAGCGGAATTAATTTTGAAAGCACATCCTTAACATCTCCCACAACGCTCGCATCTGTGCAGATATTTTTGTTTATTTCCGCAGGATCAATGTCAATATGAAGAATTTTTGCCCTTTCCGCAAATTTAGAAGCATCTCCATAAACGCGGTCAGAAAAACGCGCGCCAATCGCAATCACAAGATCGGCTTCCGTAATGCCCATATTGCTTGCATAAGTTCCGTGCATTCCAACCATCCATGTACAAAGAGGATGGGAAGAAGGGAAAACATCACGCCCCATAAGGGACTGGCTTACAGGAATCGATGCTTTTTCCGCAAGCTCAAGAAGCTCTTTTTCCGCGCCGGAAATTTTTACGCCGCCTCCGGCATAGATTATAGGACGTTCAGAAGCATTGATTATTTCAGCGGCTTTTTTTATATCATTCTCAGAAGGAGAAGGAACTGTCACCGCGCGCTTAAAACTTGAAGCGTTCAGAGATACCCTTGCAAGAGAGTCAGGGTCTTTGGAAGGCTCAAATTCATACTGAACGTTCAGCGCTGTGACATCCTTTAAAATATCAATTAGAACTGGTCCAGGACGGCCAGACTTAGCGATAAGAAAAGCCTCTCTGATTGTCTGCGCCAGATCTTTTATATCTTTTACAAGAAAATTATGCTTTGTAATAGGCAAAGTTACGCCAGTGATGTCAATTTCCTGGAAAGAGTCACGTCCCAGCAACGCTTTTCCAACATTGCAGGTTATTGCAACAACCGGAACTGAATCCATATATGCGGTGGCAATTCCTGTAACAAGATTAGTCGCTCCCGGTCCGGAGGTCGCCATGCACACTCCGACTTTTCCTGTAGCGCGCGCATATCCGTCGGCGGCGTGGCTTGCCCCCTGTTCATGCGCCGTAAGAATATGTTTAATACGGTCAGAATTCTTGTAAAGCTCATCATAAATATTCAGGATACATCCTCCGGGATAACCGAAAACTGTATCCACGCCTTGCTCTATAAGACATTCAATAACAATCTGAGAACCGTTTATCAACATAACATTTCCTTATTCTGATTTATCCCGAATGTCAACAAGTTTTATAAATTCAACACTCAGGATATCTAAAATATACTATAGAATAACGTTTTTTTATGTTGTTTTCAATGAGTTCATGAAACGGCGCAAAAAACTAAAAAACTTGATTTAGCGTATATCGTCAGCAACAATATTCAGTCTTGAAAGTATTTCCTTAAGCTGAGCCTCTGAGATGCCGGCGACTTTTACCGTAAGTTTTCGTTTTCCGGAATCCTTCAATTCGCGTGTAACCAGTGAGACAAGGTTTCCGTTCTCTTTTGCAATTTCATTAACAAGTTTTGCAAGCTGTCCAGGAGTATCATCCAGCGTAAGGATAAAGCGGACGCCCTCTTCGCGGGAACCGAACATATCCGTAAACAGCTGGAACAGGTCGCTTTCAGTAATAATTCCCACAAGACAGTCGCCTGAAACCACAGGAACACAGCCGATTCCATTGTCGACCATAAGCTTAGCGGCGTTTTCCACTACTTCTGATTCAGAAACCGTAACAACTTTTCTGGTCATTATTTTTTCAACAGTAATTTTTGAAAGAAGATAACCAATTTCAAACATATCAAGCGTAGTTGCTTCTGAAGGAGCAGCTTTCGCCATATCCTTTTTTGTAAGGATTCCCACAAGATTATTATTCTTGTCAATTACAGGAAGTTTTCCGATATTTTTTTTAGTCATCAAAGCCTTGGCTTCTGTAATTGAATTTTCAGGCGAGATTGTAACAGGATTTTTTGTCATTACATTTTTTACCAGCATAAGCAACTCCAATGAAAAAAGGTTTTATTTTGAATTTTTATGGATTGTGAAAAAATCGCTCTCAGCGAATTTGCAATTTGCTCCAGACGGTTGTGCTCGCGCTACGCTTGTAGATATTCGGGTTGCTTTGCAACTTTAATCTTTTTTATCGCACAAAGTCTTCACAAATTACAAATCCGCTTACGCTTTTATCTCTTGCTCTAAAAAACTCAAAATTCAAGCTAATCAATTATACCACGAAAATATAAAAGTAAATGAAAAAAATTAGCCGCCAAGGTATGCGTTCTTTACAGAATCGTCATTCAGAAGTTCAGCGGCATTGCCGGATTTTATAATTTCGCCGGTTTCAAGAACGTAGGCGCGGTCGGCAATGGAAAGAGCCTTGAACGCGTTCTGCTCTACAAGAAGAATCGTTGTTCCATCCGCATTGATTCTTTTGACAATCTCAAAAATCTCGTCAACAAGAATCGGAGCAAGCCCCATAGAAGGCTCGTCAAGCAGAAGAAGCTCCGGCTGGCTCATAAGCGCACGCCCCATCGCAAGCATCTGCTGCTCACCGCCGGACAAAGTTCCTGCCGCCTGCTTAACACGTTCCTTCAGGCGCGGAAAAAGCGAAAAAACGTGCTCAAGGTCTTTTTCAATTCCTGCCCTGTCTTTTCTAAGGTATGCGCCAAGCTGAAGATTTTCCAGAACTGAAAGATTCGCAAAAACCCGGCGTCCCTCCGGAACTTGAACAAGTCTTTTGGCGACGATTTTATCTGCGCCAATATTCGTTATATCTTCACCTTTAAAGACAATCGTTCCAGAGTGTTTTTTGATAATATTTGAAATTGAATGGAGCGTTGTTGTTTTTCCTGCGCCATTCGAGCCAATCAAAGTAATTATTTCGCCCTGATTCACATCAAAACTTATTCCATGCAGGGCTTTTATTGCGCCGTAATTTACACAAAGATTTTTTACTTCAAGCATCATAGTCAGATTCTCCCAAAACGAGCGTTAATTGTTTCCAAGATATGCCTTTACAACTTCCGGATTTGCCCGGATTTCATCAGGAGTTCCTGTCGCGATTATCCTGCCGTAGTTCAAGACCATGATTTTTTCGCAGATTCCCATGACAAGTTTCATATCGTGTTCAATAAGAAGTATTGTAAGCTTAAATTCACTGCGGATAAACGCAATAAGCTCCATAAGCTCCTTGGTTTCCTGCGGATTCATTCCCGCCGCAGGCTCATCCAGCAAAAGCAGCTTAGGATTTGAGGCAAGCGCCCGCACAATTTCCAGCTTGCGCTGCTCGCCGTAAGGAAGATTCTTTGCCTTTTCATCAGCTTTTCCAGAAATCTTAAAAAGCTCAAGAAGGTTCATCGCTTTTTCAGACATAAGCTGTTCGTCGCGGCGGAATTTTGGAGTACGAAACAGAACATCAAAAACTGAAACGCGGCGCTGATTGTGCAGCGCGATAAGAACGTTGTCTTTTACGGAAAGCTCGCCAAAAAGGCGGATATTCTGAAAAGTTCTTGCGATTCCAAGCTTATTCAGCCTGGCAGGATCGAATTTGTTTATATTGTGGACTTTATCATCTTTATCCCAAAAGCAAATCTGTCCGCTTGTAGGCGTATAAATTCCTGAAACCATATTGAACATCGTTGTTTTTCCGGCGCCGTTCGGCCCGATAAGACCTACAAGATCACCTTCAAACAAATCAAAAGAGGCATCGCTTACGGCGCAAAGACCGCCGAACACAATCTGAACATCAGAACATTGAAGAACCAGTTTTTTTTCAGCCATTACCGCACCTCTTTTTTAGTGAATTTTGAAGGAAGATTTGCAAAAAATTCCTTAAGCCCGCCAGACTTAATCCAGTCAAATGTCCTGACAAAACTGAATTCTTTTGTTCCAAGAAGCCCCTGCGGCCTGAAGAGCATAACAAAGATAAGGACAACCGGATAGAACAGAAGCCTGTAATTCTGAAGGAAACGGAGCGCTTCCTGAAGATATGTAAGGACAAACGCGGCAAGAACAGAGCCAGTCATAGAACCCATTCCGCCAAGAACCACAAAGATAAGATAGTCAATCGACTTTGTAAATGCGGCCTGCTCCGGTTTTATAAAGCCGACGTACATAACGTAAAGCGCGCCGCCTATTCCCGCCACAAAACTTGCAAGGACAAAGCCTGCCATTTTATAGTGAAAAACGTGGATTCCGCACGAATTTGCGGCAATCTCATCTTCCCGCACGGCAAGAATCGCGCGCCCAAAAGTTGAACGCACAATATTCTGAACAAAAACGACAACCAGAACAAGAACAGCCGCAACAACCAGAACAGCGACAGTAGGATTCAAGGTCAGAACAGTAGGAAAAGATTTTCCGTTAGGTCCGCCCGTCCACTGCTTTAAATTCACAAGAATAACGCGGATAATCTCGCCAAAAGCAAGCGTAACAATCGCAAGATAGTCGCCTTCCAGCTTTAACGTTGGAAAACCAATCAAAAAACCAAAGAACGCTGTTATAAGACCTGCGCATACAACAGCAAGAGGAAGCGGAATATGGGCATTTGTATTCAGAAGAATCGTAGCATACGCTCCCAAAGCCATAAAGCCGGCCTGTCCAAGACTAAGCTGCCCTGTAATTCCAGAAATTATGTTTACGCTTATAGCCATAATAGCATAGATTCCTGCAAGCGCAAAAACTCCGGATGAATACGCATCCATAATGCCTGTAAAAGTAAGAAGTGTCGGAGCGGCAATCACAACAAGGCTTACAACTGAAAGAATCAATGTATTTCGTATAAATTTATTTTTCATTTTTACCTCATAAAATCTAAAACACTGGAAAACTAAACCTTGACAGTTGTTTTTTTACCGAACAGCCCTGCCGGCTTTACAAGAAGAATTACAATCAGGATTATATAGGAAATAGCGTCCGCATACTGGCTGCTTAAATAGCCTTTTGTCAAGGTTTCCGCAATTCCAAGAATTATGCCGCCGGCCATTGCTCCAGGAATTGAACCGATTCCGCCAAGAACCGCCGCCACAAACGCCTTAAGCCCCGGAATGTAGCCCATTACTGGGTCAACCTGCGGATAGGCAGTCGCATAAAGCACACCTCCGGCACCGGCAAGAACAGAACCTACAACAAAAGTAACCGCAATGATTTTGTTTACGTTTATTCCCATAAGCGCAGAAGCCTTAAGGTCGTAAGAAACTGCCTGCATCGCTTTTCCGGTTTTTGTCCTGTTTACAAGAAAATTCAAAAGAACCATAAGTATTGCGCTTGAAATTATTACAACAAGCTGAAGATTTGAAACAGAAAGGATTCCGAACGTAAAGTTTTTTGTCTCCATAGTAGGAAACTGCCGGGGATCAGGACCGACAAACGGAAGAACGCGCATAAGATTCTGGAGGATAAGCTCAACAGCGATTGCGGTAATCAGGGAATTAAGACGCGGAGACTCTCGCAAAGGGCGGTATGCAAAACGTTCAATCAATATTGACAAAAGACCGCAAAGAACCATAGCCGCGATGAATGCGCCAGCCATTCCAAATGCGCTGGCCCCAAGAGCAACAAGAACAAAGTAGCCGGCGTAAGCACCGACCATCATAACATCACCGTGGGCAAAGTTTATAAGTTTTACAATTCCATAAACCATAGTGTAGCCGAGCGCAATCAATGCATAAATGCTACCAAGCGACAGACCGTTTATAAGCTGCTGTACAAAAATAGAACCAGAATTCACAAGTTCACCCCAAATATTTTAGACTTCATACAATTCTAGTTGTAATAACCAAAAATGAAAAGGGCAAAAAATAACCAATAAGATATTCTGCGCAGGTTTTTACAAAAAAAATCCCTGGAGCAAGGCGCGACAAAACATTTTTCATTTTTCTTCCAGGACTCTCTCACAAAACGCAAAAAAGATTCTGCCCCGCTTTTCCCGAACAGAGCAAAACCTTTTATTCCAGGCTATTTTATAAGAACAAATCTTGCAGAAAGCGCAGGAACGGTGACTGTGCCAGAAACACTTTCGCCTGTAACAAGGTCAGTTCCTGTTGCAGAGAATGTTTTTGAAGAGCTAGAATTATTTATTGCAAAATTGACAGTTTTTCCGTCCAAAGTTTTCTTTCCAACATAAAAATCACTTTGCTTTGTTACTGTAGAAGAAACGCCTTTCCACATGATTTCATTTTCTTCACGAATCTGCATCAACTTAGCCACATAATCGTGCAAATCCTGCTCGCTCGTGCTAAAGCCACTGATTTTACCTGCGTCGCGGGCAATATGGTCATTATAATATCCCAAAGATCCTGGTCCGCTATAACCATCAGTCATCATTCCATATTCATCGCCGTAATAAATTGTAATCGGACCAGAATATGCCGCAACGCTTGCTAAAGCAATTTTATGCCGTTTCCAATAATTTTCTGAGCTTCTATTTTCTGAAAACTTCCAGTTCACAAGGTTTCCAAAACGAACCAAATCATGGTTTGTAATAAACAAGTTTGGAAAGTAACCTTCCGGATGTGTATAACCTTTTGCTGTATAGTTCGAATAAACATAATCAAGGTCTACTAACGAAGTAGATTTTTTTTCTCTTGATTCTTCCACAGCAAACATCTGCACAATCTTGTAACGGCTAGGGAAATCAAAGCAAGACTGAAGTCCATAACCTGCCGCAGTCCCAGGATTCACACTTCCTGCCTGAATTTGAGCGGAATCTCCGTTCCAATGTTCGCCAACTGTATAGCCTAAAGTTCCCCACTCTTGACCTTTTGTTCCGTTATTAGCCGCGGATTCTTTTATTGCAGTACGGATTTCATACCAGTAATTATGACCGCCTGTATTACAGTTTTTTCCATTATCACCAAGTCCAACTTGGTAGCACTGGTCAAAACGCCAGCCGTCAATCTTATAATTTTCAATCCAATACTGAGCAACTTCCTTGTAGTAATCCAAACTGTCAGGATATTTTACAGGATTGCTTCCACCCGAAGGACGCTTTCCATTAGGCGAATCTTTGCTTACACCTGTACTGCGGTGATGACCAAATACGCCATCAAGAATTACATTAAGTCCTTTTGCATGGGCTTCTGTTACAAGTTGATCAAAAACTGCGTTTCCACCGAATTTCGGGTCAACATTAAAATAGTCGCTACAGAAGTAACCAGTTGAATCCAACTGTTCAGTACCATCAGAAGTAAAAATCGGAGTAAGCCAGATTGCATTCATTCCTAAAGATTTTATGTAGTCAAGGGCATTTATAATTCCCTGCAAGTCACCATTATGAGGCCCCGGTCCATAGCCAGTGCCATATCCAACGTTTGAATCACCATCTTGAAATGAAGAAACCATTATTTGATAAATGCGAAGCTCATTCCAGTCTGAAATAATTTTATTCACCGGCTTTTCAACAACAGAAATCGTGCCGGAAACCGTTTTGCTTCCTGCGGAATTTGAAATTGTTCCGGAAACTGAGATTTCTCCAACAGAAGTTGTAAAGTCTGAAACATTGAATGGGTTCGAGCCAGTATTAAGCGTTTTTGTAGTTCCGTTGATTGAAATTGTGTTTTGAGTCAACGCAGATTCGCTTGAAACTGTAATTGAAAAAGTTCCGCCCAAGTATGCCTTTGAAGGAATTGTTACGGTTGGCGGAACTGGAAGCGACTGTTTTTGAGCCCCACTTGCAGTTATTCGATAAGTTCCTTTTTCGGAAAGAACCATGTTTGTTTCATGCAGTTTCTGCTCAGAAGAATTTGTAATCAAAATGCTTACAGAAGAAACTTTTTTGAATTCATAAACATAGTCAGAATCGCTAGATTTTGAATCCATTGCAGTACCAGGCCAAGCTGTATTTGGATATGAAACCTTATCTGAACAATTCCAATAATGAATCAATGGATAATTCAATGACTTTGCAACAAGAATTTTTATTCCGTCATATTCTGTCACCTCAACATTTTCCAGCACAACTTCCGCCGCCACACCAGACGCAACAGTTACTCTTCCGCTTTTTACAACCGCACCATCCTTTACAGCGTAAACATTCCAAGTGCCAGGAGCAACATCAGAAACCGTTACCTCAGCAGAATCGCCGGAAACCGCGCTGGAAATTTTTGAGTTCGGGTCGGAAACCTGAATCGCGCAGCCGGAACAGCCGTTTGCGGTAATTTTTACGCTTCCGGCCTTCATTTCATAAAAAGTTTTCTCCTTTAAAGCTCCTGCCTTAAAATCTGTAGCAATCGCCTCTGCATCAATCAGGCTTGCGTGCGTATCAGAAGGAATCACATTATTAATAGAAGCAATTTGCTCATCTGTAAGATTTTTTGTACCGCTTTCAATTATTGCCGCGTAAACCTTGCCTTTTCTAGACGTTTCCCAGGTTACGTTTACAGGAGTATTTTCACCAGCCTTTATATCACAAACCGCATACAGCGTAATTCCGTCAATTTTAGAACCTGCCGCAGAATCGCCATACGCCTGAACTTCGACCACTGCATTTTTTGAAACAGGGATTCCGTTTATTACCGGCAGAGTTCCCGAACCGGAACTAACGCCCACAGCATCCGTTTCTTTTGTAAATTTTTTACCGGCGGAGTCAAAGCCATGGATTTTTGCTTTTGCAGACTTTATCTCTTCAACAAAGACAGCCCTTTCTCCTGTAAAAATCGAAACAGAACCGTATTCAGAATAATTTTTTTCAGAAATCAAATCTGAACATGAAGTCGACAAAACTGCGCCAAGAACCAGCGCGGCGAGCGAAAGCACTTTTAAATTTTTCATTTGTTTTTTCCTTATTTTAAACAAGCACCATACTTTTTTAATTACTTTTCCCTAAAAAAATTGTAAGTCCACAATATTAATCTGTCAAATTAATGGTTTGTTATAAAAGGAATTTGCGCGATATATCTCTCAGGCCTACGCCTATCCACTGGCCGGCGCGCACTTTGCATTCGGCGCCGTTTTTTGTCTGCTCTTGAATTTCGGGAATAAGGCTGATTTTTTGAGGCTCAAAAAGCAGGACAATCGTAGAACCGTACAAATCAAAATAGCCTTTTTCCTCACCTTTGTTAAATCTGCCTTTAGATTTATGGTTTTTGATTCCGCCTACGCTGAATGCCCCTACCTCAATCTGCGCCACTGTGCCAAAATTTTCACATTCCATTATTGTCCACGGATTCTGAAAAAAATCATCTGATTAGTCCC
>OBCM01000089.1_pt1 | contig 14385 bp, 15 predicted proteins | sample 1495921 | NCBI WGS metagenome assembly OBCM01 (sample SAMN03418274, study PRJEB22391) | human gut metagenome | biome: human-gut; feature: organic feature; material: feces | host: Homo sapiens | place: Tanzania | collected 2013-01 | reverse complement strand
TTCCATCCTGTTCAACACTGTTACGGTTCGTTTCCGCGATTCCATGAAGCAGGAGCGCGTTCATCTTGATGATTTGATTCCTTTTATTCAGAAGGCAATCCGTGAATATAAGCCTGTAGAAAGAAAAGACAGATAGAACCGGGGAGTCGTGCTGCAATTTTAGGATTCTGACGGATTCTAAAATTGCGTGGAGGTTTTTTTTATGGAATATGTTCGGCTTGGAAAATCGAACCTTATGATTTCTCGCGTGGCATTTGGCGCAATGTCCTTGACAAAGGCTGGAAACGCTGAAAAAGCGGCGGAACTTGTACGAAGCGCATATAATCATGGAATTAATTTTTTTGACACTTCAAGGAATACTCCTGACTGCGAAAAACTTTTAGGCGATTCTTTGGGTGATATCCGTTCATCGGTTGTAATTGCTTCAAAGACAAGCGCTCAGAGCGGTGCGGAAGTTTTAAGCGATTTGGAGACAAGCCTGAACATAATGCACACAGATTCAATTGACTTGTATCAGTATGAATCAGATTCGTTTATTCCTGAAGAAAACGGAATTGACGGAATTTATTCGGCTTTCAAAACCCTGAAGAATTCCGGCAAGATAAGAAGCTTTGGGCTTGCCACAACAGATTTTGATATTGCGGAAAAAGCTATTTCCGGCGGACTGTATGATACGATTCAGTTTCCGTTCAGCATGATTAGTTCTGACCGGACGCGCCAGCTGGTTCAGCTTTGCCGTGAAAATGACATAGGTTTTATTGCAATGCAGCCTTTGTGCGGCGGAATCCTTACTTCAATTCCTTTGGCTTATGGATTTCTGCATGAATATGAAAATGTTGTGCCGCTCTGGGGCGCTCAGACACAGCAGGAGCTTGACCAGATTCTGTATTTTAACGAGCATCCGCCGGTTATTGATGAAAAATTCAACGAGGACGTTGAAAAAATCCGGGCGTTTTTCAGTTAGTTTTATAGAATAGCGGGTTCCTGAATGTCGTGCCGCTTGCGCGGATCAGTTGAATTCGCTTAAATCAACTGAGCTAAAACCCTGTTTGTCTTCGTATTCCTTTTCTTTTGCGTTTTCCAGCGCATTTGTAAGTTCTACCGCTTGGTTTGTCATCTTGCGCTGCATATCAAGCGTTTTTTGAACGTCTGCCTGTTCTTCCTTGGTAAGAACCCTTACGATTTTGTTCAAGTTGTTGTCCGTCTGGACTGTTTTTGGCGAGCCGTCAGGTTCAGTTTCATTTATAAGCTGCACAATCGGATTTTTCGGGTTGTTAGGCGAAACATCTGAGACGATTGCGATTTTTCCGTTTTGAAGATATACAAAAGCGCCGATTGGGAAAAGAGAAAGGCTGAAAAGAAGCGCTTTGATTACGGTCGGGTCGTACTGCTGGTTTTCGTTTTTGAGCATTTCAATCATTGCGTCAAATGTTGTCCGTGCGGTTTTATATTGGCGCGGCGCGGTGATGGCCTCGAACGAGCATGCGACGGCAATTATTTTTGCGTAGTTGGAAATTTTTTCGCCAGTAAGATGCTGCGGATAGCCCTTTCCGTTTTGTTTTTCGTGGTGCTCAAGCACGCCGAGCTGAATGCTAAGCGGAAAGTTGAGTTCCTTTAAGATTGCGCAGCCTAGCAGCGTGTGCGTTGAAATCTGCGCCCTTTCGCTGTTCGTAAGCTTTCTGTTTGACATATAAAGCTGGGGAGGAAGGCGCAGCATTCCTATTTCGTGAAGAATGCTTGTTATTCCAAGCTCAATAAGTTTTGAAATTGGAATATGGAGCTCAAGTCCAAGCGTGATTGCAAGAACCGTTGAGCGCATTGAATGAATAACCAGAAAATTCTTGCTTCTTTCTGATGCGGAAGGCGTGATTCTAAGGACGTAGCGTTTGTTGTCCTTTATGAAGATGCACAAATCTTTTACAGTATCTGAAAGTTCCTGGTAGTTTAATTTTTTTCTTGTCGCATAATCTGTATAAACTGAATTTATGTAGTTCATGTATTCGTTGTATACAGTCTGAACCGATTCAAGCCGGGAGCGTTCCGTATTTGCGAATTTTCCGGAATTCGCCTGTTCCAATGCGTGCTTAAGGGAGTTCTTTACCTTTTCTTCTGCCTGAATTTTTGCTATTTCCTGTCTTGACTTGTCAACAGCCTGAACCGGAAGGCCCATGTCGCCGCCAAGGCTCATGTCCGCATTGCAGGTGAATTCTTTGAAATTCCATTCGTTCAACGCTTTTGTAAGCGATTCAGTAACAGGAACTGCTACAGGAATAAGTATAAAGTTTTCATCAAGCATAAGATCGCTTTTAAAAGTTAAATCAGGTTTTAACTCGTTAATGTTTACTTTTGAACTCATAGACAATGCTCCCTTTAGAATATCGGAAGAAATCTAAAAATCTTTAATGTTTTGACGGTAGGCTCGTGAAGGCAAAAAAAAACTTGAAAAACCTCACACGTTTTTCAAGTTTTTTAATGGATTTTTTTCCATTTTGAAGGCACAAATTTTACAGGCGTCTGGATGTCTACACGTCTGTAACTTGCTGTAATTATATTATCGGGATTCCTGCGCGCTACTTTAGAAAAATTTTCTGTTTTTGGCGGAAAAATTGGATGCGTGTGGAAGAGAGGGAAGTGCCGTGGAAAACCGGGGCTGCTGGGCGGCATGGAGAAAAAGACAGTTCATTCCGCAACGCGCAATAATGCGTTTGCCCTGCTAGTAACCAAAGTTATTTTTTAGTAACTTCGGTTATTTTTTTGTGAACTTGGTTATTTCGTATGAAAACTGATTTACAAATCAAAGTGATTTTTTTACCATTCTTATCAAGGTAAAAAAGTATGAAATTCAATTTAGACGATTTTTTGCAGCTGGATACAAATGGCTTGCTGGCTGTAAACGGCGGAAGCGGAGATTGCGCATGTTACAAGGATTTTGATTACTATGGTCTATAAAACAAGAAACTATTTTCTTATTTATCTATTTTTTGTATTTCCATGCTTCATTTTTAGCAAATCACTGACTGTTTATAAAAAAAATAATCTGTATGGATTATTAGACAACAATCTGAAAATTATAGTGAAAGCTGAATACAAACACATTTCCACATCAAATGATAAAAGATACTTTTACCTCAATACAAAAACAGAATCAAATGCTTGCTTCATAATTAATTCTGATGGAAAAATTTGCTGGAATGGAGCCGCAGAAGATTATATAGAGCCGATTTTTGGCGAATATTTTTTTGATATGAAACAAACCGAATCTGGAATAAATTTTATCTTAATAAATGCCAAATCCAGGTCAGAAAAAAAACTGAATAATGCGCATGAAATATTTCAAGTAAAAAACACATCAGAACATCCAGATTCTTTTTCCGTCAGATATAATTCTGAGGGCGCAATTTATAATCTTGATTTAAAAAGAAAAAAGATTGAAAAGCAAATGGAAAAATTAAACAGGCCGTTAGTCTTTCCAGAAATTAACGGAGCTATGGCATACGGTCGTGGCAAGGGCATTATAAATTCAAATGGCAAGGTCATTGCAAAAGATTTGATTGACTGTGCATTTAATTTTACACAAGGTTTAATGCCAGTTATTACAAATAGCAAATCTGGATTTATAAACAACAATGGTGATTTTGTTTTTTTATGCCCGATTTTTTATGAAAAATCAAGCGGAGGATATTGCCCGAGTCTTAACTGCAATTTCAGCGAAGGCTATGCTTTTGTTCCAACTGAAAGATTTTCTGGAACTATTTACAATTTGAACGGTGACATTATCAAAAATCAACTGCCATATTTGTCAGATTCCGTATACACCGATGGGTGGATTTGTGTTTATGACAAAAATGAAAAATATAATTTTTTATCATATTATGGAAATAAAATTTCAGATTCAGATTTTGACTATGCGGAACAATTTGTAAATGGCTATGCAATAATAAAAATCAACGGAAAAGACGCCATCATCGACACTAAAGGCAATATATTTTATTCTGAAGATTTGAAGGAATAAAAAATTGTCAAGCATAAACATGTATTTTGTAAAATTAAAATAAGGATTTTTTATGAAAATAAAACAGCTGTTTTGTATATTGTTGATTTTTATAGGTTTACTTTCTACTGGATTTTCTGAAACGCTTGGAAATGTTCCGGTTGATTTTTGTGGAACTTATTTGCCGGAAGATTACATAAAATTTTTGGAAAAATATAAGTCCCATGAAAAGGCTTTGAATGAGATTGTCAAGACGCATTACGATGCTTTGATTTTGAGCGGACAGAAATGTCTTTCTACAAAAAAGTATGCAGATGGTTATGAAATTAAAGATTCTGATTTTAACAATTGGAAATTTTTAGATGAGAAATCTGGAAAAATCATAATGGATGAAAACAATTTTCGTTATATAAGGATTTCTGAGGTTCAAAATTATAATGGATACAAAGTTATAGCTAATTATATAGCACATAAGCTTTTGTTTTTTTTTGAATCAAAGGATCTTTCAGTGGAAAACGATTTTCTTAAGGTAAAAAATAATTTATATCAAATTATTTTAGAACCGACTTATTCGGATGATAAACCTTCGTTGTTTTTATACACATCGGAAAATCATAAACGATATTTTTTGAAACTCAAAGATAATCGGCTTCAAATTTTTCTTGCCGCCCGAAATCCAGAATTTCATATGCAGTTTGATTCTACAGATGAAATTGTTTATGATAAAACAATTAAGTAAAAACCGGAGGAACTTCCATCTTTAATAAAGAAATATGCGGATAATCTAACTATGCAGTTTTATAAAAACATTGGAGACGAAAAATCTGACAATGCAATGTATGGAACTCATATTGATAAAAATTCAAATAAAGAAATCTAAAAAAAGGAAAAGCAAAATGAAATATATATTTTTTTTCTTTGCGCTATTAGCATTTGCTTCTGGATGCGCAAAAACCACAAAAAAATCTTATGAAGAAGGTTCATCCACCATTGTTAGAAAATTTAAAAAAGGAGAAAAAAATCCTGCATACACAGATGAATATTATTCAAAATCAGAATTTATAAGATGTTCATATTCATTTGATGATGAGAACAAGCGGGTAATTGTTCTAGGAAATAAAAATTTCAACGTTGAATCGGATATTGTAAATCAAAATGGAAAAGATATTAAATGCATTTATTTTTCTATGTACGACATTCCTTTTGAACCTTCTGAATACACCACTCCTGATGAATTTTTCGACGGTCCGCTCGGTGGAACTTTCATCTTTAATAAAGAAATCAATCGTTTTTCAGTTAAAGAAATATATTTGAAAATAAACCCGGATAACACAATAGAACTTGCAGGAACTGGAGACTTATATGAAGGTACAAGCATAAAAATCATTGATGAAAACTTCAAATTCTGTTACAAGGGCAAAGTTACAGAAGCGCATTACACTGACCTGTGGAAGCAATAAAAAGCCCATGCCGTCATATTGTAATAGGAGAATTTTGTTAATATGAAAAAACTGGTACTTATCATAGGATTGATTTTTGTAAATTTAATCTGTTATGCTCAGGAAAAAAGACTGAATAGTGATTACACCGAACTTATTGAATGGAATGGACAAGGAGAAAATATAGCAAAACCTTTTGTTCTTGAGATAGAACGAGAATCTTTTGAAAGTTTTCTTGCTGGAAGAAACAGAGATACGACTTTGGATAAAAAATTCACAGCAGAAACTCTATTGCAGGCAATAAAGAATAATGAGGATATATTTTTTTACGGATTTGTGTCTTATCATAAAAACAATGTGATAGAACAAGGAAAATATCTTTTTTTAAACCAGTTCACTACAGGAATTGAGCGCAATTTCGCTGTTCCAATCGGTGTATACGTAGGCAGACTGATTTCCGAAGACGAAGTTGTTACTTACAGATTTTCTGAAAAAGAAGAAAACAAAGATATTTGCAAACATTTAACCTCATATATTTATTTTAATTCAGACAGAAATGCATATATGTGGCTCAAAGAGGAATCTCCGGAAGAATTTGCAAGAGCCTTGCAAAGCAAAGCCAGCTCGCTGCCGCCTTATGCGCTTTTATTCCAGAAAGAGTGGGAAAAAATAATCGGGCAGTATATTTTTGGAAACAATTAAAAAACTGGTTTGAATTTCAGGGGAGAAAAAACTGAAAAGTAATTTTCATAAGCATGATTGGCGGGATAGCAACAGCCATGCTAAATATATACAAAGGAGTCATAAATTGAAAAAAATATTATTAGTAATTGCAGCAGTCTTATGTTTTAATTCATGCAACGCAAACAAAATTGAAACATATATTCATAATCAGAGAATATCTGTTTCTGAGCAAAAAATTAAAATTTATACAGAACCATTTACTACTAGCTCTGAGAAAAATTCTTATATCACAAAAAAAGGTGATATTCTTCAAATAGAGAAAGTTCTTTTTTCAAATGAAAGTCAAAAAACTTCATTAGAGGTAGAACTGGATTCAGGACTAAAAGGTTATATACCTTTGTCAAAAAATCCGTATAAAAATGGCGATTTTAGTTTTAAAGAAAAAATCAATGTAGATGGAATCATTGTTACTGTTTTGAATCTGGTAAAAAATTATACAATCGAAGGTTCTGATAGTTCACCTAAAAATGTGTTAAAGCTGCCTTCTGAATCTTCTGATTGTTTATATTCTATTTCAGAAGACAAGTCCGTATCTTCAATTTGCATAACTGCTGATTACAGATGGATTTATATTACAACAGATTCTGGAAGCGGATGGATAAAAACTGACTATATACATCGAGGTATTGGCGGTCCTGTCTTGTGGACTCCAGAAGAATGCATAAGAGAAGAATTAGTCTGGGCTTACGAAAGATAAACAATTCAAAAAAGTTCCAGATAGCTGAAATTCTAAAAATTATCAAGTTAAAACCCCGGGTAACCAAAGTTATTTTTTAGTAACTTCGGTTACTTTTTTGTGAACTTGGTTCATTCGTGTAAAAACTGATTTACAAATCAAACGGATTTTTTTACCATTTTTATCAAGGTAAAAAAGTATGAAATTCAATCTAAACGATTTTTTGCAGCTGGATGTAAACGGGCTGCTGGCTGTAAACGGCGGCAACAAAGGTTCAAAATGGAGTTGGTTTAGTTACATAGAAGCATTTGAAAACAATTAAGGGAGCAAAAAATGTCAAAATTTATAAAAATTATGCTTGTCATATTCACTGCGTTTTTTATGTCGTGTTCACAAAAGGAAGATTATGTATTTCATAATACAAATTGGATATATTATGAAATAGGATATGATTCACAAAACAGGGTATATTTAACTGATAAAAGAACAAATGAGCAGATTGTTTTTATATGCGAAGGTCCAGCATATAGTGAATATTCAAAAGAAGACATATTAAATTGTTATAAAATTGACAGGGATGATATTTATTCAGAAGTTGGAGATTATTGTGAGCATGGCATGATGGAATCATGTAAAAGAGAATCATTTTGCACAGAAGTAGTATACAGTAAGCGTTTCAAATCAAAAATGACTCGTTATTATATTAAATATAAGGATGCTTATGGGCATTTCCATATGTAGGAGTTTTTATATGAAAAAGTCAATTTTAATTTTTGCACTTAGCTTTATTTTCTGCGTAACTTGTTTTTCCCAGGAAAAAAACGATGACCAGATTTTTGTATTTTCAAACTGTATCTACACAACTGAAAATTACGTTTCTGGAGGTACAGGACATTCATTTGTTTTAGGAGATGAAAGTTTTTCTCCAAAATCTGACCAGCTTCACAAAGAAGCCGCAAATTCATTCTGCATATTTTTTTCACTTTCAAATGCTGTGTTAAAGCCTGGCGTAACAAACCTGACTTCTGAAAATGGTTCGTTTGAAGGCGCAATAATAAATCATGGAACTGAAATTGCATTTAAACTTGACAGTCCTTTGGAATGCACTTTTGACGGAAAAAATATTCATCTAAAAGGAATTGCCCGTCTTTATGAACCAGGAACTTCTACAAAATCCGGCAAAACCTTGTCATTTGTGTACAACGGCTCGCTTTCCAATGGATTGTTTGTTGATTTATGGCCAAATCCTGCATATAAGATAAAAAGATAAACAATTTAAATCCTTATTACAGACTTTGGAAATGAAAACAGAGTGTCCTGTGCGCATTGGAACGGACACTCTCCTAAAAAAAATTAAAAATATGTGTTAGGCATTACAATATGTAAGATTACTTCGGCTGAATCCCTTGCAATTTCTTAAAGTAAGGTCTTAAGAAAGATTTACAAGAAGTTATTTGCCATATTCTGCTTTTGCCTTTCCGCCTTGTTCATATTCAACAATATATTCACCGGTATGCCAGTTTGCCATTAAAAGCTCAGTGTTTACCGACAGAGCAGCATTATTTTTGGCTTCTTCCCATAGCGTAGAAATATTGTTTACAAGGAGTTCGTATTCTGGTTCAATGGGTTTGGGTGATTAGAGATTTTGATTCATTCATGTTTAATTTTCTCCTTCATCATCAATTTTTATAGAGCACTAAGTGCACTTTGGGCATCCTGAAATTCATTTGGCTTAAATGCACAGAGCATTACATCAATTTCATAATACGGATAATCTTTTACAAACTTTTTGTATGCTCTTCCGCACTGCTTGGCTGATTCTTCTGCAGGATTCGGAAGATTTCCTGCAAAAATTCCTGAACTGATTAGCGGAAAAGAGATAGTGTGTAAATTATTGTCTTTTAAAAGCACAAGTGAATTATAATATGCATTAAAAAGTTCAAGAAAAGCTTTAGGTGTTTGTCTGAAGTCAGGGCCAACTGCGTGTATAATGTATTTTGCATTCTTCATCTTACAGGCAGATGTGATTACTGCGTTTCCGTCTTTTACCGGAGTTTGAAATTTCGAACACTCCTGTGCTAATTTCTTAGAACCACATTTACTAAAAATAACACCGCAAATTCCACTTCCTTCCCAGAGGCCTGAGTTTGCTGCATTTACTACTGCATCGGCTGTTTGATCGGCACAACTGCCGTGGATTAGTTTTAGGTTAGACATATAGGAACTCCTTACGACTTCAATATCATTGAACTGAAGTATTCGTTTTATTAAGTTTTTCAAAATCCTGATATAAAAATACCAGAATATTCCGCATAATAACTGCATCTTTTGCAGGCAGTTTACTTTCTCGAAGATAATCAGTTATTTCTGATTCAATAAAGTGCATTGCAGCATGAAAGAATACTTTTATCTGAGATAAATCTGTCCTGGTTGATACCGAAAAAGCTGAAGAATGAACATAACTACTGGAATACTTGTACAAAACCGTAAATGAATCTTCTAAATCACATTCTTTTGCAAGTGTTCCAATTTTTCTGTCTTTTTTATTTGGAATTTTGCTTTTGGTCCATCCATAATTTTCTGCAAACTCCTGCCCGTATTTATTCAAATAATCATCATGAATTTTATCCCATTCTGGCGTACTGTTTCCAACAAGCTGAGTAAGATGATATCTGAGGAATTGCAGATGATCTTTATAAAAAGGAACTAAATCAGGATTCTGAACAAGATACTGTCCAATTACAAAACTTTCATATAGAGAACGATATTCAACAATCACACTATTAAAGCAACCATTCATTGCAAGAAGCAGAATACTTTTATATTGATTCAAATCATTTTGCAACTGAACAGAAATATGTTCTACAATTTGTGAATTCTTTTTACCTTTGCTTTTTCTTGCCGTATAGTTATAAATTGCAGCAGCACAATCCAGGAAAATAAAACATCTTCTTAGCATTTTTGAATTCTGGAGCAATACTATTTCTGAAGATGCAATATATTCTTGCCAGAAATGCTGGATAAGTTGATTTTCATTTGCATAAAGGAAAGAAGTGAATTGTTCTATGTATTTATCAAGCTGTAATTCTCTTTCAGTAACGTTTCCGTTTTGTGAAAAATCAGTAAGAGGACATTCTGAAATAAGGCGTTTTAGGAATTTTTGATCCATTACAATCTACTAAATTTGTTAATTAAATTGCTATGAAAAATGTCCGCACTGTTATTAGACTTAAAAATGCTTTCCATAGATTTTGAAAACTGTTTACTTTCAGCTATCAATTTTCTATTATTTATTTCTAATTCAGAAAGATATGTTTGGTATTTTTCATCTGTATCTATAACAGGCCATTTTCTTAAAAATGAAGGTAATTCAGGCGCACCGTCATGCACGATAGTTACTATTCTATTATTAGCTGCTGTAGATAAACCTATTTCAAAAGGAACCCACCAAGATTTTTTTGTATTTTCAGAAACAATTACTAATAAATCTGTGGATTTTTTTATTTCATTATTTATTAAACTTCCTCTATCAGAAGAATTTTTGATATGAATATCATATTCATCAAGATAATAATCAAAATCTAATTTGCTTAAATCTTCTGCATAGTGTTTTGCCAAGCCTACATCTTCGCTTTTATGTGATATAAATATTCGCATTATTTTTTTTCTTCCTTTTCATTTACGACTTGAATCCAAAAATCATTTCCTGAAGCTACAATCGTTTCAAGTCGTTGTGCAAGAATTTTATTTTTTTCAACACTGGATTTATTATCATATTCATTAATACTGCTTTCATATTTTCTAACTTCAGATTTAAGTTGTTCTGTCAAATTCCTGCAATTAATCCATTTTTTTTGAAAACCAGCAAAATGACTTATCGAATGGAGTAAAGCAGAAACCGCAGAAATTGATGATGGAAAAATAGGATTTATTTTGTTTGAAATAAGAATAACAGGAACACTAGCTGCCAATATCATACTGCTAATTTCAAACCCATAAAATAATTTTTTAAATATAGCACTTTTTATACTGTTATACTCTTTCTGAGATATAACATTTTGTAAAACAGATTTTTGATTAAGATCCATTTCTTGTTTTGATTGTTTTTTACACATTTATAATTACCTCTTAATTAATTTTCTAAAGCCATATTATCTAGATTCACATATTGTTTGCTTTGTTCAGCAGAATCCAAATAAAATTGAGCCAATTTTTCAATTTCGTTTGCAAACATATTGAAATTGTTATTTCGTAATTCATTTGCCTTTTTCATCCAGGTATCAGATATATTCTTTTCTGTTTCACCTGTAGTATCTATAGTGTAACATCCTCTTGAATTAATGCACTTCGTTCTAAAACCATCGCGCATTCTATCATTATCAAAGCTGTCTAAATAACCAGCTATTGTTTTATCTATCCATAAACCAGATTTATCTTTTGGAGCATGGTATAGTAATTGACCTAGATAATTCTTTATAGTTTTTATTCTTTTGTTCTGCTTACCTAAAGCGATAACTTTATTAATCCAAACCTTAAAAGTTTCTGGTTCAAGAATTCCATCTTTACCTAATCCTGGAATAATGTTGAAATTTCGTAACACATCCCATGAATTTAACGCTTTAGCAGTTTCCTCTTCGGTTAAAACTGGTTTTTGCTTACAATCATCTTCACAATACCCAAGTTTAATTAAATCAACATAGAATGAAGGTGTGTTTGCCATTTTTTGATATAAAGCTTTTGGTACATCGTTATTATCATATTTAAATAGCACATAAAAAGCCCATTCATAATCAGCTAATAAGAACCTGTCTGTTTTATCTGATTTTTCCAAATATTTAAAAATCTCAATTAATTCATATGCATCAGCTGTCTCTTTTTGATCCAATAAATTCTTATTTAATGTTTCAAATATAAGATTTATGTCAACATCACTTTTCTTAAATTGTATAGTTGTATAAATACATTTTAAGGACATAACTGTCCTTGAAACTTTATTGAATTCTTTAATTGCATGTTCTAAATTAGAATCAGAAGCATAAATATTTTGATCTATTTTTTTCCAATATTCAGAACGAATCATTTCGGATTGTTTTTCCGCTAATTCCCAGTTTTTTTGTTCAAATTTTGAATTTAATAAGATAAAAAGTTTTTTATCATCTGGAAGTTTCGAAAATTCTACATTCGCTTGTAATTCTTCATTTCTATTCCAAGAGGAAACAAGAAAATAATGTTTTACAAAAGTTTGTAAAATATTTGTATTATATTCCTCTAGTTTATATATTAAGTATTTATCAATTGATTTTTGTTTAAAATCAGAAAGCGTTTCTGCGACAGTTTTTGCCATAAAGTCATTTTGTATAAAACTATTTAAACTATGAAATTTTTCTGTGTCTACAAGGTCTTTTAGAGCTTTTTTTCGTTGTATCATAGCTTTTTTACGAATCTCTGCCCAATCTGTCTTATTGTTGTCATCAAAAGGTTCTTCTGATATATCATATTCATTTAAAGCAAAAAGATATTTATATAATACTTTCTTATCTGTTGGTTCAATTCGTATTGCAAAACATTCAATTTTTTTTATAGTTTCTTTATCGTATGCCCATTTTGCATTTATAAATTTTTTATGTTTACGTATTAGTTCTGTGACCTGTTCCCATAATTCATCAATTTGGTCTGTATTATCATTAAACAAATGTTCTTTAGTGTTAATATACTCAAATATTTCTTCATGACAATCAGTATTAAATTGTGATAAATTATCCAAAACTAAGAAAATTCTGTTATCATCTTCTTTCATCAATTTAACAATTAATTCTGAATAACGTTTTATCTGAAGTTGATAATCCTCCTTTGTAACAGATTGTGAATAGTTTTCGAGTAAAGCTAAATTATATACAGGTTTTCTTATTCCCATTGTAATGGAATGAAGAGAGGGCATTAAACCAAAAATTAAAGACCAAGAAATTTCGGAATAATCCTCTAACAGTTTTTCTACAGTTTTTATCTTTTCATCTACTTTCACATTACAATTATTAATCCATGGTAAAAGAAGATTTTTTAATGATTTTATAGGTCTATTAGAAAAAACACCACCTTTATCCAACTTTGTTAATTCTGCTAGGCATAAACAAACTGGTTGAAATAGATTTGGGAACCATGCTATTGTTTCTAAACTCCATAGGATCCCACTCATTAAAGTTGTACCTGTAATTCCATCGCCTTCTTGATTAAACAATTCATTTATCATTTCTGAATTTTCAGTTATTTGCTTCTGTAAACATTTCAAAAATGTATCAGGTTCTGCTTCTGCTAATATTGGAAGAAGATCATTTAAACTTGCCCATAAATGCCAATCTTCTTTAGATAAAACAGAAAAAACAATATGACTGACTAAGTATTTGTTATTTAATAACAATTCTTTATTTAAAGAAAGCCATACCAAACTTTCACAAATTCCTTTTCTAATATCCTTAGAGTAAATTGTTTTTTTATTATAAAGATTAGCCATAAATCTGTTTTCTTTTGGTAATTCAAATTTCGTATCAATATCAGAAAGTATTGTTACAGCAATAGTTTCGTATTCTTTTAAAATTGAAGGTGTAATATATTGTGTGAATAATTCTTTTGAATCATTTGTTCGAATTATTTGCCAATGTGTATTATTTAATTGAATAGAACTATTAGGAATTGTTGTGAATTGATGTAAATTTTTATAATCATCATCACTTAAACATATTGTTTTCTTTATGGCCTGTTTATCTTTTTCATTTAAATCATTCCATTTACCAAATAATGGTAACAAAGCAATATCTTTAGAATTACTGGTTGTAGTTATGAAAGATGTTGTATTTTGTAATTTTTGCAATTCTAGTAATTGAGTTACACCTGTAAAAATATAGAATGGGCTATCTGTTTCAGGATTTTCTTTTACATTTTTTATTAATTCATATAGTTCATTAACTTTTTTATCAGCTTCCGAACAACCTATATCTGGTCCCATATGATTATATCTAAATATCCTATTATGATTAAAATCAAATGGTAATTTTTCTGTATCTTGAGCCATGATTATAGTTGAAAAAGGCTTGACCCCGTGTCTAATTCCTAATTCGTATAAAGCATTAGCATTCAAGGTTGTAATATCTGCAATTACAAGTTCAGCATCATAAAGGTACTGAAACATATCTTTATCAATTAGACCACTTCCTTTTATTTCATTACATTTTATACATTCATAATCAGCTTTTTCTACTGCTGGTTTTATAATATAGTCATAAGTTTTATCTAGATTGATTTTTCTATTTCTAGGATAATCGTTCTTTTCACCATATCCAATAATTACAAAGCATAATGGTTTATTAATTTCATCATCCATTTTTATTCTCCAATTTTTTCACACAATGGCAGCATTTTTTCGATTGTGGCGACAATGCGTTTTTGCTCGGCTAGAGGCGGAAGAGGAATAAGCATCTTGGAAAGCGTTTTTCCATTGCAATTTGGTTGAGCAGTTGCAATTGTTCCTTCTTTCAGTTGTT